>Ga0208038_1000055_pt1 | contig 120661 bp, 131 predicted proteins | sample June2015DPH_16_1_FD_184714 | JGI IMG/M metagenome (GOLD analysis project Ga0208038, IMG submission 184714) | Peatland microbial communities from SPRUCE experiment site at the Marcell Experimental Forest, Minnesota, USA - June2015DPH_16_100... | ecosystem: Environmental > Terrestrial > Soil >...
CAGGGCGGATAAGTCTTGTCCACTTTTTCAACAAGCTTTGCGGACAGTAGCGACAGATTTGGCACTTTTGTACGACTTCGCAGGTGGCCGCCGAAAAACTTTTTCGGCAGTGCTCGACCAGCTCCGAAGCGCATCATTCAGATTGCACCACCCAGTACCTCCGCCTGATGTAGACTGAAACCGTATGTCGACGCACGGTGTGAGCGGATACATTGGAAGCATTACAAACACTCCCTGCCGGAGCACGTGTATGAAGGTCTACATGAAGTATTGGACAAGTGCGACTGTGCAGGCGGAAGAGCACGCTTTATGGTTATTGGAATTAATTAAACTGACGTTCAGATTTGATTAATTAATGAAGGAGCTAGGTATATGGAATTCAAAGAACAAGCAGGACTGTTAAAAAGAGTGTTGGGGTTAAAGAAGGAACCACTGGCAATCACGTTCACGAATGACGAAGTCTCAGATGGCCTGTACGAGAAAACGTCGATCTGTAAGGCGTTGAAACGTGCTGCGGAAGGTGACTGTTTTGTTATTGATGAGAATGTAGAGACCTGCCCTGGCGGCAGTAGGTATTGCGGTTTCACGGAGTTTGCGGGACAACAGAAAAAGAGACTTCAGAGCTTCCTTACCAAAGGAGAGAAGCTCACCAGTACGATTGTATCCTTCGAGAGAATGGTAAAACTGACAGTTCAGCCACCGACAGGATTGGCAGACAGACTCGTGATATGTCCGCTTGAAAAAACAACACTACGACCGGATATCGTGTTATTTCAATGCAACGCAGAGCAGGCGTGTCGTCTAATAACTTTAGACACTTATTGGGATGGTATATCACCACAACAACAAGTTATAGGAGCATTATGTCACAGCTCTATAACATACCCCATAGTGACTGGGTGTACGAATATAACTACTGGTGATTGGACAGCACGAAGACAGCAGGGATTTGAACCGGACATACTATTCCTGTCAGTGCCGTACGAACGAATGCACAATTTGATAGCTGCCATTCCCGAATGCTCAGCAGGAAATGCAGAGGCAGTAATACCCGAAGGATTCCAATCAGGGTAATTAAGATCAGGATAGTCCCTGAGCCGGCTTGATTTTTGTTGATGCAGGCATCAAGAAAACTTGCTGCACGCAGAGCAACTATTGGCAACCTCCGCCTGATATAGGCGATGAATTGGAGATGTTAAGCTAACGTTGTGCAACTTCTTATCCTGTGCTTTTTTCGCCATGATCCTCGTGTCCGAGAAAGCCTCAATGGACGGCTCCAGTGTAGCCGATTGTAAAAAGAACGATGGGCTCGGCCGGATTCGAACCGGCGACCTCCGCCGTGTGAAGACGGAGGTTTTAGGGCTTTCAGCGGCTTTTTCTTTGCACGAAATAACCACGAGAAATGCTAGTGCTCCTTCATGAACGGTTTGAAAGATTCGGGTTGATAAGCCTACTAGCTTTGAAAACGTATGGGGCAACCGAATCGTGGGATAACTGTAACCCGCTTTGGCGTGATGGAGCGAGATTTTGCTGCGGTGGATTTCTAGCGGTTGCGTCGCGTGGTTAGGATAGAAATAGGGTTCGGAAGCAGTGGCTAACATAATTCGTGCAAAGTCGGCGCTGGCATTTAGTCGTTATGATTTGCTTTCAACACCTAGCCAAAACACTTAGATAAAAGACACGAAAAAGCATGCGGAAGAGCATCTTGGCGAGCATGTCACAAGATGAAACGATCAAACCGGCTGAAGACGAAACGATAAAACGGCTAGACGCCTTAACAGGGGAACAAATCTCGCTAGCGAAAAAATTCCACCCGAATTATTACAAGCCTCCAAATGAGCATACAGTTCCCGAAGCTGTTACGCTAAAATTAAAAAAAAGAGAGAGGGCTATCTCTAACCCTCACAAGTTCGTCACGACTTGATTCAAGCCGTCGCTGTATGTCAATTTCTGCGGGAATGTGGATATACTATTGCTGTCTGCCTTCGGCGTCGGGCACAGTGAACGACGGCACCTGGGCCACCAACTCGGCGAGCTCGGGGTGCTCCTCGTAGTTTCCGGCTTGCAGCTTCGCGATCTTGTCGCCGAGCTCGGGATCATCGGAGTCCGTGATGTCGAAGGCCTCGAACCGGTCGATGAGCTCCATTCCATTCATTTCGGAGCGGACGTGCGCCGGATGTGTCAGGTACTCCCAGTACCCGTCGAGATCCTCGAGCACGTACACGGCACCCCATTCGAACTCTCCTCCGAGGTCGGGGCCCACGACGTACGACTGCACGGCAGGGTTGGCTTCCCCCGCCTGGCGAAGCAGGTCGAGACCTGCTCGGCGCTGCTCCTCGCTGAGATCGGACTTGAATGTCATGCGGTTGATGTGAAAGATCATTCTCTTCTCCTCTTGCGGGTTGTGCTGGTTAGTTGTTGTTCTTTATCACTAAGTTATAGACTATCAGTACTTCGTAAAGTAAATATTTAATATTGTGCGGGATGTATTATTAAGCAATGTCCGCTGGAGCGCCGCAGAAGCTCTTGGAGCCATCAGCGACGAGCAGGCTGTTGAACCGCTAGTGCGACTGCTGAACAATCAGCGCGAGGAGACCATAATCCGATTGGTGGCGGCAGATAGCTTGGGTAGGATAGGCGCCCCCTAGACAGAAGCGGCTTTGGAAGCGGTCATTTTGCAAGATGAGTTCGCCCCGATTCACGAGACCGCGCGCAACGCGTTAGAACGCATAAAAAAGCGCGAATAATGCAGAGCAGTCCTGAATACTTTTGAAGCCATGCAATCCGTGCGACGTATGCTGTCGCGCTTGTTTCGGTTAATCGGCATCTTTGTCGTCTATTGCACCTGTCCCCGACTTTTCGGTAAGCTGGAAGAGCCCTATGCGTTGTACATTTTAAGGTAGAGTGTTTTGAGGTGATTTGAAATGAAAATCGGTGAGGCTATAAAAGCGGATCATGACGAATTCAGGCGGGTCCTTCTGAGAATGGAAAACACCAGTGAAAAAGAGGTGGAGCTAAGGAAGCAACTGCTCCCGCATTTTAGACGGATACTTTACGCCCACCACGTCGCTGAAGAAGAAGTACTCTTCCCGGCGATGCTGACTAGAAGAGAGCTGAAGGACATGGCGCTCGACCTAACCGAGGAACACAGGGCGATGATCATCCTTCTCGATGATTTGGAGCTGTCAGGATGGGGCTTCAAATTGTGGCGCCACCGACTCCGACCATTCAGAGAGATCATCGTAGTCCACTGGAATAAGGAGGAGACCCTTTTGATACCCCATATGCCCACCTATTTCTCACTGGCCGAGATTGACGAGATGAGCACGGCTTTCGACACTGCGCGAGAGCGGCAGCTTCACGCCGAGTGACTGTTCATTGCATCCCCACCGCAAAGCAGTTGGACTACGCAGCAGAACATTTGGCATCATGCCTCATTGGTTTAGTTGAGGGCGAAGAGCACCAGCCTCTCAGAGGCTTTTCGATCACTAAATCATCCTTTCAATGCAGAAAGAAACTGAATGCCGATGCGGCTTAATCAGACAGATATTACGTCTTGTTCAGCCCGACTCGAGGTCGCGGGCGGCCATCTTGAAGGTCGCCGCAAGACCTGAAAACAACGGCAACCTGATAGTGGTGATACTTCCCGATGCTGGTGGGCGATACCTGAGCATGAAGCTCTTTGAGAATTAAGGGTTCTGGCTCACTCAGTAATGAAGGGTCCGAATCCGCGCTGCCGGATGAGAAAAAGCTTCGAAAAACACGGCGCTTCCCAATGCTTCTGATTGTTACGCGTTTTAAATTTTTGTAAAAGCTCATAGTGCGGTGCGTTGGCATCGAAAAGCTTTAAAGCAACTAATTATATACATATTATTATATATATTTTCTTATTAAAATCAGGCAACTCATATGTATTACGGAAGAGCGACAGACAAGTTAGTAGAAGAACGAGGAGAATGCGGCGGCGTGATTACTGCTGTGCTCATAGCCGCGGTAAAGCAGAAGTTAGTCGACGGAGCGCTGGTTATCAAGAGAGGTGAAAGCATCTATGACGGTGCTCCTTATTTTGCGACTACCAAAGAGGAGATTACGGAAGCTGCCGGCTCGTTGCACTGCGCCCCAACGCTGAGCGCGAAATTGATAAAGAATGATTTCAATGGTGCGCGTGATTTGCGCATTGCGGTCACGTGTAAGCCGTGCGACGCGCGTGCCATTATCGAGTTGAGCAAACGTAATCAGATCGATCTCGACAACGTCTATATGATCGGCGTCAACTGCGGCGGGACGATGTTACCCGGGCCTGCCCGTGAGATGATTCGACAGTTCTTCGAGATTGATCCCGATGACGTGGTAAAAGAGGAGATCGATAAGGGAAAGCTTATCATCATAACCAAGGACGGCCAACACAAAGAGCTCTCCATCGATGACTTGGAAGCCGAGGGTTACGGCCGACGCACGAACTGCCAACGATGCGAATATAACATCCCGCGCATGGCCGATCTGGCGTGTGGCAACTGGGGCGTCATCGGTGACGACGCAGGAAAAGTCACGTTTGTCGAAGTGCGCACGGAAAAGGGGCAAAAGCTCCTCGATACAGCGATTGCAGCGGGCGCGATCACGCTGAAGGACGCGCCGCCGCAAGGTATAGCCCTACGCGAGAAGCTGGACGGCATCATGGTGAAGATGGCACGCAAAGCCATGGCGACGCAATTTGCCCAATTTGACGGCGAGCACAAATTCGAGAGACTGTTCGCCCAATTTGATAAGTGTGATGGCTGTCGGGAGTGTATCGACGTGTGCCCGATATGCTCGTGTGTTGAATGCTTTACGAAGCAAGAGTTCGTGGTGCCTAAAGACACAGTGCCGCCTGACCCGATGTTCCACCTTACGCGATTGATGCACGTGAGTCCGTCGTGTGTGAACTGCGGCCAGTGCGAGAACGTGTGTCCGAAGAAGATCCCGCTTGCCACGATCACCCATATGGTACAATCGTCGGTTCAAGGGACGCTGGGGTATGTGCCGGGACAGTCGACGGCTGACGCGATACCTCTGTCCAAAATTGCCGAGGTGAAAGCATGATCCAAGCTGAAGACGCTACGGAAATGGATGAGCGGCAATGGGAACCTAGTATCTTGACCTTCTGCTGCAACTGGTGCTCTTACGCGGGCGCGGATGGGGCGGGTACCGCGCGCATGCAGTACCCGCCGAACGCGCGCGTTATTCGGGTGATGTGCACGGGACGTATAAATCCGCTGTTCATCGTTAAAGGATTCCTTGCTGGCGCCGACATGGTCATGGTGCTCGGATGTCACTTCGGTGACTGCCATTACCTGAAGGGGAACTACACGTGTGATATGCGAATGAGCTATCTCAAGGCCTATTTGCAGGCAATCGGCATCAATCCCGAGCGGCTGTACTGGGATCAGATCTCCGCGTCGGAGGCGATCAAGTTCACCGAAACGATGCGCAACGTCGTCGCAAAGGCAAAGGCGCTCGGGCCAATCGCCAACGAAATTGGCGCGTACGCGCACGGCACACGGCAGAACCGCTCGATACTGGGGATGTCGGCATTTGATGCATGCGCGAACGGTGCGGGGGAGAACGGGTCGACGACACAAGAGATCGCGGAAGATATCTGGTAGAAGCATTTGGGCGTGAGTACAACCCTAAACGGGTAGAGGATACCCCCTGCGAGCTGGATTGCAAATATATCGTAACCGCAGCCCGCATGAGATTCTCTGCGGTCTTGTCGCAGGTGCTATGCGCTAGGCCCGGTTTGTTTCTTAATCTCAATCTGAAGACAAGAGTCAGGTCCAATTCATCGGCTAGCAAGAACGCCAGCTTTATTCTTCGTCCTCGCTAAGCATTTCTTCTATGTCTTTAGCTACAGGGCGTTACTCAAGTTCAACAATAACGGATTTTGGTATAACCTCGGATACGTTATTGGCCTCATTGTCCTTGGGGCGGGCGGCGGAGGCAGCGCAAGAGCTTCTAGAACGAAAGAAAGACCCAGGATACAGGGTCAGGAAGCCCCACCACCTTGGCTGTTGCTGTTTGCTAGCATCGCTACCGCATTTGCGTGGCTGCTGTTCCTGGGACTCTGGTTGTTTTTCTATGTCAGTAACTTTAGCATATGGGAAAACGTCGGAGTGTTCGTCATCTCCGTTGCAGTAGTAGCAATATTAGAGACCGCAATCTGGGTCCCGTGGGGACTGAAACAGTCTAGTAAGTAAAAGCTTCTCTTCGCCATCTTCGTCACTGTACTCTCACTATCATGATGACGTTTTCCTTTGCGCGATTCACGTTATCCACTCAAGTACAGCCATCGCGTGACAGCACCGAAACCGTTCTCAGCAGCTTAGATCTTGCCCTGTACGCGAGGTCAAAAAGCTGAGGTCAAGAGCCAGAGCCGCCACTTACCTATAGTTTTGCGACAGAAGCATTAGAACTACGAAACAACTACGTTTTAAAGGTTGATTATGGGTCAAGCACGTGCGAAAGCATTCCATGGCAGAGAGGCGTTAGCGTGACCGCGCGAAGCGCCTCTCGGGTCATTTGGTGGATCATCATTGCATTCGGTCTTTTGGTGGGGGCCGTGCTTCTCTTGCTGGGCTATTACCTGTTCGGAGTGATCATCGGCGGATTTGCCGTCCTACGCCTGATTTATACGCTCTCTCTACCCAATAGGCGTGGGCCGATGTGGTTGCCGCCCCTGAGTGATTCCGAACGTGCCCTGCTGCGGTCAATGGCTCGAGACGAGTTTCTGGTGGCTGCGGGCACGATGGGGATCAGCGGTGCGCAGCTACGACAGGACTTCAACGGTGGCATGTCCATCGCCGAGATGGCTGCCAGCGCGAGCGTAGGGTTGGAACCGATAGTCGATGCTATTGTCAACGATGCTTCAGCCCGGATCGACCGAGCGGTCGCGCAGGGATCAGTCGAGCACAATGAGGGTAATTCAGCAAAATCTAAGTTACGCCTGTGGGCCGAGCGATTGGTCCACATCCATAAGCGGGATCTCCCGAGTAGCCGATATTGAAGGCAGCAGTTAATTCCAGCCGAACCCTGATCGGCAACCGCGTAGGAGTAGAATTTTAGCCCTTTTCCGTCGTTTAACAGCAGTTAAGCTTTTATTTGCACTCGGCTTCTTTTCAAGCGATCGCTATGTTGTCTATTGACGTGTTGTATTACGAGGACTGCCCGCATTACCAAGAGGCAGCAGACTCCCTCAAACAGGTTCTCAAGGAGGAGCACGTTGAAGCGAGGGTGAACATGGTAAAGATCGCCAAAGGCGGGGAAGCAGAGGTGGTTGGCTTCCTTGGCTCGCCTACGATTTTGGTCGACGGGCACGATGTGCAGCGAGGAACGGACCATACGTCCCCGTTTCAAGGACACTGCAGGATTTTCACATACAACGGACACGTGTTTGAAATTCCGCCAAAAGACATGATTCGAGAGGCGGTTAAGCGGTTCGCGTGAGCGAGAAACGCGACGGCGACCGGTACGGTAATTTACGGAGATTAGATAACAACTAGAGACTTCCTATCATGCCTTAGCACGTATGTTTCGCTTACGAAATGCCTGGACCTTGGTGAAAGCGTGGCAGAACATCTTGAGGCTCGCGAGAAAAACGCACGGGTGCTAAAAAGAACCAAAAGTTACAATGATCCATTCCCTTATCTCGTCACGCACGCGCCTAAAAGACGTGCACGGTGCATTTTCTTGCCCCACGTCTGGGAGGATCGTCAAAGGCGTGATGGATGTACTTGGTCCCTCCGGGGATAATGGCTCCGGGGAAAATGGGGCATCTTTCTTGGGCGTCAGCACACATGGTCTCGACGTAGTCAAAGGACGCGTCGAGATACTCGTCGAGTGGCTTTGCGCGTTGAGAGGCAATATCGATGTTCTTCTCTGCCATCACTTCGATAGCACACGGGTGGACTTCTGTCGGTTCGCTCCCGGCGCTGAATGCCTCGTAACGATCGCTATACCGCGCGTTGATGAACCCTTCAGCCATCTGTGAGCGTGCTGCGTTGTGGGTGCATAAGAATAGGATTTTTTTCTTGTCTTCCATTTGTTACTTCCGATGTCAATAATTGGCTTAGATTGAAAAATCAGCTGCGAACTGCTTATGCTCGGCGGCTATATAATTACTGCCCCCTACTGCGTAGACGACCTTTGTTAATTCGTCATTGTCACCTGGTTCTTCACATCGATTCTAGCGGGGCCGCGTAAGCGCCTAGATACGGAATGTGCTGCGGAGCCACCGCTTCGTCATCATTGACGTGTTGCAGCAGGTGATGTGCACACACGACGCAGAAAAGCTTGCTATTTCTGTGCTCGAAATCTATAAAGACTGTTATCGTGAAGAGCGAAGGCCAAAATGATGAGATTCCTTAATCGCGCTAATGGATGTTCGTAACACCTTTTTTTTGGAAAATGACATTATCGGGGAAGTCCTTGAAGACTTGAAGGTGCTGCGATGCCAATGCTGTTAAAACGTAGCTGTGGCCCGACCATAACTACGAAAGGTGTATTCAAAGATCAACTGATAGCTAGTTACAGAAAGTCACAGTAAGTCACTTACGAACGATATTGCATCTGCACGCGAGCCTTAGTTGCTCCGGCCCATTCCACTTCTTCGCGCAGATGCCAATCATAATAATAACCTCGATATTCTAGAATTCCCAACATCATGCGGCTCGTAATAGAGACTATCCTAAAAAACTGAAGTATTTCATCTTCATAGGGTAAGTCCATTTCTTCAAATTCCTCTTTTTTTAAAAAACGAGCTTCGTGAACGAGTTTATTTCTCATTTTCACAAAAACTTTGATTTCATTCTCCGCAGATATTAGATTAAGATTATTCAACAAACGGTTTAGTGACCAGCTAAAACTGCGAGTGTTAAGGCCTTCTGTAGCAATCTTAGCCATTTCACCAAGAATGTGCTTTGTGGTTCCTTTCTTCATGTTTTTCTTGATTGTAGATACGTAATCGGTCTGCACTAAATCCTCCTCTGAAAAGTGGCTTGTCAACGAGTTAGTTAGGTTTGTTCGTAAAATGTCTTTTTTCTCGTCGAAACTGGCATCTTTCAACACTTTGTTTGTTTTTTCGTGTTCAACGTGTCGTCCAGTGAGATATTCCACTAGCGAAACCAAATTAAGCGCTCTCAGCTCTAAAAAACTCTCAGATGAAAGTGTGTCGGCGTAGTGACTAATCGCCGTGTCGAATTTCCATATGTTCTCTTTTTTGATGTCTTCATATCGGGAAAATACGTGTTCAATAAAATCTTCTATATCTTTTGGCGGTTTTTCAACAATAACATGCATACTGCTGTATGGTGAAATCACAGCATTCAAGTGATAGCTTCTCGCTGGCAAATCGGCAGAGGAGTATCCGTCGCTGTATAGCCACCGGATCATACAGCCTTTCGCTAACGAGAGGAGAGTGCACAAGTCATTTGCAAGGCCGTCAACCTCTGATATGTTATTAATACTGCCGTGTTCAGATTTGATTTCAAGTTCGGCAGTAATTTTCGCTCTTTTTGTTGCTTCCATCTCCTTCTCAGCTTTGTCGTAAGCCTCAATTTTCCTTATCGTAATGGCATGTCCTGCAATGTGCCAGTCAAGTTGAAATATGAACTCAAGATTGACAAGATAATACTTTAGCGTCTGCAGCGATGCGTTTGAATCCCCGACCATCAAATCTCTTGCATAAAATGAAACAAATGGGTTAGAGGAACCTTCTAGATGCAGAAGCAGCGTGATATTAGCACTAATGCTCTGTCCATTTGAAGTAAACCCTGATAGGCGCGACTCAGATCTCCCCCCGATTTCTCCGGTGATTACAACAGGAAGGAATCGCTGATATTGATGCGAACAGACGATAATGTCTCCTTCTTCAGTTTGCCCACACTCGAAATCGCAGTCTATTCGTTTCCCACTCTCTAAATCGATATGACCAGTGCCTTGGTACGAGCGGATAAACCGATAAAAACTATGATACTTTTGGAGAGGTTTGTCAGCCCTCATAATTCGCTTACATGGATTCCGTATTTTGATCATCAGCGAGGGGTACGCGTTGTGAAGGCTTGCGCATACGACTGTGACACGCCTTTATATTTACGAAGTGGCTAGGCAAGCGCGAAGGCATTGCCAGCGAGTAATAGTCCCGCTGATTGCAGCATTTAGATGTGAATCTCAATCCCTTTTTCTGGCAAAACGACATTATCGTGGAAGTTCTTGAAGACTTCAGGATGCTGCGTGTGTATTGGAATCAGTACATTCGGATTTACGGTGTCTACCACGTCTTGTATCTCATCATAGTTCAAATGCCCTGACGCATGGATGTGCGTGTATGGATACAAGCCGAAATGTGCCAACCAATTTTCGACTTTCTTCAAGTCTAACTCCATCTCCAGATCGAACGGTTCACACACGCTCCTGATAGAAGCTGCCGGCCAGTAGGTAATAGGTGCCTAGCGGCTCATCCGCCTGTCTACTACCCAGAACGACGACGTTATATACCGTCAGCGTACGTCCAGCCGCTCCACGTCACCCCGTTATTCGTGGTTTTCTGCCACCAGAAGTTGTTGTCGCTGCCCTGTACAAAGACGTCTATCACAAAATTTGCCGGTGACGTCACAGCGGGTGACGATGCCAGTACCCCACCGAGGGACAACCAGCCACTCCACGTCACACCACTATCCGTGGTAGTCTGCCACCAGAGGCCATTGTCGCTGCCCCGTACAAAGACGTCCATCACCCCATTACTTGAATACGTCACAGCGGGTGACGACATTAGAACCCCGCCGAGGGACTTCCAGCCGCTCCACGTCACACCACTATCCGTGGTGTTCTGCCACCAGAGGGCGTTGTCACTGCCCTGTACATAGACAGCCATCACCCCATTACCCGAAGACGTCACCGCTGGTGCCGACGCCAGAACCCCACCGAGGTAATTCCAGCCGCTCCACGTCGTCCCATTATCAGTGGTATTCTGCCACCAGAGGGCGCCATCCGTACCTTTTACATAGACAGCCATCGCACCATTACCCGAAGACGTCACCGCTGGTGCCGACGCCAGAACCCCACCGAGGTAATTCCAGCCGCTCCACGTCGTCCCATTATCAGTGGTATTCTGCCACCAGAGGGCGTTGTCGCTGCCCTGTACAAAGACGTCCATCGCACCGTTTGCCGGTGAGGTCACAGCCGGTGCCGACGCCAGAACCCCGCCGAGAGACGTCGCCGCCGTCCAGGTCGTGCCGGTCCAGTACTTATACCAGAGGACGGCGTCGCTGCCGCGCACAAAGAGGTCGAGGCTGTTCGCATTCTGTGCGGTCACGGCAGGTGACAAGGTGGGCGTGAGCTGGACGTTGACGCTCACCGTGTTGCTCGTTGCGTTCGCGTAGGTGGCGTTGCCGTCATAGGCAGTGCGATAGAAGTAAGTGCCTGCGGCTGACTCATTTTTACTAAACTGGTAGCCGCCCGCCGCGTCGGTCACGTTTGTTGTGACGTTGTTCCAAGTCTTGTTGTCGGTAGAGCGCTGCAGAGTGATGATCGCGTCTGTAATGCCGTTAATGTCGGTGCTTAACGTTCCGCTGACGGTGAAATTCTTAGTGGTGGGTGCTGTGGATGGAGCGTTGACAGTGAGTGTGGTTGATTCGTTGCCGATAGCGTAGAGGTTGTCGTCCGTGCTCCCCACGTAGACCACGCCGTTGACGACGGCGGGGGAGGAAAGCACCTCGTCTCCGGTCGTGTAGTTCCACAGCTTCGCTCCGGTGGTCGCGTTGAGGGCGTAGATGTTATTGTCATCGCTCCCCACGTAGACCACCCCGTTTGAGACGGCGGGAGAGGAGCGCACCTCGTCTCCGGTCGTGTAGTTCCACACTTTCGCTCCGGTGGTCGCGTTGAGGGCGTAGATGTTATTGTCATCGCTCCCCACGTAGACCACGCCGTTGACGACGCTGGGGGAGGATTCCACGGCGCTTCCGGTCGTGTAGTTCCACACTTTCGCTCCGGTGGTCGCGTTGAGGGCGTAGATATTGTAATCAGGGTCATAGCACCCTGCGTAGACCACCCCGTTGACGACGGCGGGAGCATAGGACACTTGGCCGCTGGCCGTGTAGTTCCACAGCTTCGCCCCGGTGGTGGCGTTGAGGGCGTAGAGGTTTTTGTCATCACTCCCCACGTAGACTACCCCGTTGACGACGGCAGGGGAGGATTCCACATAGCCGCCGGTCGTGTAGTTCCACACTTTCGCTCCGGTGGTCGCGTTGAGGGCGTAGACGTTGTGATCAGGGTACCAGCTCCCCACGTAGACCACGCCGTTGACGACGGCGGGGGAGGAGTAAACGGAGCCTCCGGTCGTGTAGTTCCACACTTTCGCTCCGGTGGTCGCGTTGAGGGCGTAGACGTTGTAATCATAGCTCCCCACGTAGACCACGCCGTTGACGACGCTGGGGGAGGATTCCACGTCGCTTCCGGTCGTGTATTCCCACACTTTTGTCCCGGTGCTGGCATTGAGAGCGTAGACGTTGTGATCGGAACTCCCCACGTAGACCACCCCGTTGGCGACAGCGGGCGAGGAGTCAACAACGGATCCGGTTGTGTAGTTCCACTTCAGCTCACCGTTCGGCTGCGTGCTCCCCGCCACCGGGCTGTAATCGCCGGTGTGCACAGCGTCATACCGGAATTGCATCGTATCGTACTGCGCTGCTGCAGGAACAGTAACCACGCCTGCGAATACCACGGTAACGAGAAGGATGACTACAGAAAATGAGACGGGTTTGTTTACGCGCATTATTGCCTCACAAGAGCTTAGACGCCTAAGAACGTGTCAGAAGACACGATAAAGGCTGCGGTCTGAAACTGCCGGCGAGAGTGGTTGGAGGTCGACTCAGCGCGCTCTAAGTTCTCGAAATCTCGTCAATAGAGTGATATCGCGTTAAACGAGTAGTCGAAATAGATAATCGACCTTTGCCTCTTGCTTTTAAAATCGCACTTCTAAACGGGCCTCAGAAATCAAAGGAAACCGAAGAAAGAAGCAACTGTTAGGAGCTAAGGAAAGGGTAGAGGCAACACCTGTCTGTTGACAAGGTTATCCTTTTTCTTTCACCTTCACTTTCGCCGCGTTCTTACAGCTGCGTTATTACCTTTCGGATCGACTGTCGCTTGTGCAAGAGATTCACGCGCATCATAGCACAGCCGAAACTAGAGAGGCGATCTACAACCTCTTTGCAGCCTACATGCACACAGTGCCACTAGAAGAGCTACTAGCGAGTGTGGAACGAGCGCGACGAGACTCGCAACTTAGGTATGTCGTCATATACGGGGCGGCCTGTAGCTACTGCCTAAGTAGAGCTGAACGTCTCGACGGATCGTACCTGCGGACGTTCGCGCTTGAGTTGAAAGAACAGCTTGCCCAGACCCTCGCTACATTTGTTATGTCGGTTCTGGCAGGGCCGCACAGGGTAGATACCGAAAGGGGAGAGCCACCTCTCCGCCAGATCATTGACGTGTTACAGCAGGTGATGTGCACGCACGACGCAGAGAAGCTTGCGATTTCTGTGCTTGAAATCTGGGAAGACGGTTATAGGGAAGAATGAAGTAAAAAGTGATGGGATTTCGTTCGCGCACAACTCACCCACATAGGCTTTTACACCGCCAATTTTGGGAGGAATGCCTGCTTTACGAGAGCCCTCTCGTGGTCGGTAGTACTCATTTCAAGCAACAATGCTTCGTCTAGCCCATTTCTTACGAAGAGTTCCATAGAATCAACGTCTTCTTCGAGCTGCTTTTTGAAGGCAATAATTCGATCTTTTGGTTGAGCTATTGTTGTGCGAAGCGCATCAAGTTGTGTATCGACATTCCTCTCGGCAATTTGCATTGACAAAGCCTCATAAAGCTCAGTTGTTGACTTACGCTCTTCTGGCGATAATCTCAAAAACAAAAAAGGGTGCGCCCTGAGAGAGTCATACCAGTTCATCTTTACCGTGCTCTCGATAGTTCCAGAGTAGGTCTTCAACAGCCTGTCAACAGCCTTACTATCTGTATCCAACTGTAATTGCTCGTTCCCAAGGTTATTGTCAATGGCTTCAATAATTCTGTGAAATCTAGTTAATATCCGGATTACATCAACGTACAGAACTCTCCGAAAGCTGTCAGCGTCACGTCTATTTCTGCACCATGCAGAGAGCGCTGTTAAAATAAAGCCGACTACGACTCCAGCTAAAGTCGCAAAAAGAATGATATAATCGTCAGCCAAGCAACCACTTTAATAGGCTATTCATTTCTTGCACGCCCATAAAGATTGTCATGAAAGTCTTTGTTCTGCTCAGCTTGCATCCGTTCGCCGAGAGCGTGACCATCGGCGGCGTAGCACGTTTCGTAATCAACCTGCACCATTACCCCCCAAAAAACACTTAGATTATGGCAGTCAATTGTATTATAGTTGCATCAGGGAGACACTGGCGTAGCATCTCGCTGAGCGTAGTGGTGCATCTCGCTAGCTAGTCTCTTACCAGCGTTCAACTAAATATTATAATATCCACTTCAGAGTGCTGCGTGTAGACCTACACCGCGACTAAAAAAAGACATTTTCGTTTTAGACTCGGTCACTTTCGGAAGCAGAACCGACTAGCCGCTTGCGAGAACCGACGACCGGCGGGCGTGCAGATCCGAGCGCCCTAGGGTCATATTTTTTCTACTTTTGTGGTAATTTGTTAGCCGTATAGTGCAACCTTAAGCACTGAGATTCTCATAATGTGTCAGTCGTTAGAGCGGAGCCCGCAGCGCCGTTAGTTACAATACAAAACATGGATTTTGTTCACTCGGTTTTGAACGGAGCGCGCTACGGCCGCAGTCATTTCGTAAAATAGACCAATTGCGAAGTGTCTTGCCGCCTTGCCATCGTCTAACTCGCTTTAAACACTAAAAATGATGCGCTGAATGTTGATGGGGCGTACTGACTGTTGCCAGCGAATGTCGCGATTATGTGAGTTGTTGGGAATAAAGTACGTGCGAAAAAAGAAAAGGAGAACCCAAAGTTAAGCCGCATTCGTCACTCGCTTTGCTGCCTTTTGGCCGGAGTCGAACCGGCAAACTCTAGCTTTACCGTTAAGCTACTGGCGCTATGTATTTCCATTACGTACACGATGCCAAAACGAACGATTCTGATGCGCTTACACCGTCAGCAGTTACTGAGATTGTGTGAGTCCCTAGGGACAGCCCGCTAAAGCTTACTGACATATCTTGATTATTCCCGTTCCCGGGGCTGGAATAGCTTGTTGTGCCGATAGATACTCCATCAATATACCAAGCGACCGTTCCCGTGTACAATCCTGTCGGCGTTACCGTTACCGATGCCGTAAATGTATAGGGGGATTGCGTTGATTTACAGAACGTTGGCATTGGGCCGGGTTCAATGCTGATAGATGTTACTGTTGGAGTTGGTGTTGCGGTTGGAGTGGTCGGCGCTGCTGCGGGCGTTACTGTCGCCGCAGGCGTCGGTGTTGGCGTTGCGGTTGCAGATGGCGTTACTGATGGCGTAGTCGATGGTGTTGTTGTAGGCGAGGGCGTCGAGGTACCCGATGGTGTCGCTGATGCAGACGCTGAAGCAGAAGTCGTAATATTTGCTGTTGCTGTCGTTGATGCTGCTTGTGATGTGTTGCCTGCCGCTTGGTTGCTGCTAGTTGATGATGTGCAACCCGCTATTGATAACGAGGCAACCGCCACCAGCACGATAATAGCTAACAACTTTTTTTCCATACGCGTTTCCACCTTGACCGAAAAATAAATCAAACAGTTAAAACGCTGGTGTGATAGCTTAAGCGTTGTCTTTTTAGCTGCGGCCCATTTATCGTGTTAAGGCTCGAAAAACAAGAGAGTTTTCAAAACCACGCAGGATAAGTTGCACGCTGAGACGTGGAGATAAACGCTTTCTTAACTGTCGCTATGTCTTTCTTTTGTGCCGAATAAAGGCTAGTGCATCTTGATAGTCAGCACAAATGTAATACGCTAGGCCAGTCATCGGCTCCTACCGATCACGAAAGGTGAGTAAATGAAAGAAAAGTTATTAGAGGTTATTGGCTTGCTCAACCATGAGAAAGAAGACCTAGATCAACTGTGTAAAGACGTTTCGTTCCCTGAAACGACGCTGGCCCGGTCTGCTGCGATGACCAATAGACGGGTGAGAGAGATCTTAGAAGAAGTTCTTGAGGGTATTGATGGTGAGTGACTAAATATACCGATTTGTAGACAAAATCCACTTCGCGGGTTTGTGCCAGTCGCTCGCCACGCAACGATAAAGGCCCCGCCCACCGAATAGCCGCGCCCTGAGGTCAAGGGCAGGAAGATACAAACTTCGCAACCCGCTCATTAGACCTGCACGGGTGTTTGTGCAGCGTTACCGCATCATTTGTATTTTTGGCGTATCGTTTCGTAGTCGTAGTTGGCTTCGATTCTAAGTTCTTCCCAAAGTCCTGTCACCCATTTTTCATCTGTCAAGCGGTAGTTGGAATAGTGGGTATAATACTTGATATCGACAACCCCCATTTTATTAAAGAAATGTTTCTCGAACTGTTTCTTAGCCTCGACGCCTAGAACTATATAGGCCGTCTTATTTGTGGTGCCAATGTCTAACATCTCTTCAAGAAAGTAAGAAACGTTTTTGTCAATCCTCTCAGGCGTCAAATAGTCTCGAACCTTTGCTGCGACCGGTTCCGTAATGCCCTTGAACAGGTCGGTGATATAAGACCCGCGCAGCTCTGTATCATTGCAGGCATACTTAAGTTTCCGAGCGTGACTGCCACCGCCCCTAAAGTTCGCCCAAGGCCCATCTCGAAAATATCCTTGCTTCCTCGACCAATTGTATGCGATGAATACGTGATTTACGTTCAGTTCCTCGATGTGCGATTCAATTATCGTCGGGTCGGCTTCATCTTCGTGATTCCAAATGGCCCAACTAGCGTATTTGCCGTATTTCTTACGAAGTCTTGGATATTGTGTTTCATTCATGGCAAGAAGTTACTATTTTCCCGCAACGGCAAAAGTCAACCGCGAGATCATTTAGTCTGCTCTTCGTTACAACTATCTATAATTTCTAGGAGGTTTGTAAAGCCTTCAATTTCAAAATCTGCTTTCGCCTGCTGCATCTGCCCGTATTTTGCTAGGCAGGTCTTCATTCCCGCTAACCTTCCGCCCTGAACGTCTCTTTCAGGCCAATCACCAACCATTAGACACTCTTCTCGCTTTACGTCTAGCTGATCGCAGATGAGCAAAAAAGGCTCTTTTGCAGGCTTTCGCTTTCCAGTATCGTCATACGTGACAACCGCGTCGAAATAGCTATCTAGACCCACCTCGTTTAACCGCATCCACGCCTTCAGCCAGAATCCGTCGCTTACGACGCCAAGCTTGAATCCCTGCCGCTTTAACTCGCGAAGTGTGTCTGCGACTCCGGGATATGGTTTGAGGTGCAGGTATTTCTCCTTCAAGTACGCATTAACGGCGGCTGCGAGAACCCTATAGTCGACCGCTTTATGTTCTTGCTTTAGGTATTCTTCGAACGCATCATCCGATTCGATGCCGTGTTCGAGATAAAACGTGAAAAGCTTTTCAGAGAGGTCTTTTGGAGCATCTTGCAATCCGGCTTCGATCATCGCGTTGGCAGCAGCTGCAGAAGCCGCCCGTTTCATACTCATGAAGTCGATGAGCGTGTTGTCGATGTCGAAAATGATTGCCTTAATCATAATAGAAATGTTAGCTCTTTTTTGCCAGTAAGAAGCTCGTGATTTGTGCAGACTCGCCAGTTCTTTTTGAGCGGGCAGAATGAACGAAGACACGTGAGCAGCAGATCAAAGGGTCAAATTATAGGCTTGTCTAATCAGCGATAATGCATAATCGGTCTCATCTTCCGAAGACAGGAAGAACCGAGTGTTGCCCGTGGCCCAATGACCTTTTGCTGAACAATCTTCCGTCACGGTTTTCGGATCTTCGAATCCCTCTCCCTGATCTATATCGATGTATACCTTGAGGCCTTTTGCCTGCACAACAATCTCGCAGAAGTTTCTCGTGGTTTTGTAAGCGAGGTACTGCTTATTTATCGTCTCTTGAATGTTCCCTTCATCGCTCAAACTCATGATCGCTTCTCGCAGCTCTTCAAATAGCCTAATCACCTCTTGCGGCTTACCGCCCAGGTGATGAGATAAATCATATTGCTCCAAAGCTTCCGTTTTTTTGTCTCTTTCTTTGGTCGCGAGGCGATCACGTTGGAAGGCGGCGTGTAGAGATTATCAAAGTAGAGGAGATCGTTCTTATAGTACCGATAGGTCTTTAACTCGATGTTTAGCCCCATATCCTGAACGGCATAAGGATCATATTTGCTGAACGACTCAGCAAGAAGAATCAACCGTGGGGCTTGCCAATTTATCAGCACATCGCTTCCCAGCGCCCCCTGCGCAGCCACTTGGAAGTCACCTCTATGGTCGTTAAGCCAGTTCAAATAGTATAATCCTTGGCTGATGATGCTCTGACTTCCCGTTTTCTTGTACTCAATGATTACAGGGTATCCATTTTCGTCTAATCCCAACGTGTCGATTCTACCAGCATGCTTCGCGCCCGTATTAAACTCACTCGCAATAAATCGGATACTAAACAACGTTTCTAAGTTCGCCTCGCACAGTTTTTGGAAATCCTTCTCCTTAGAGAACTCTTTCGTGTGGATTTGAGACGCTTTCCTTTCGTTATCGAGACTAAAAAGAGGCATGAGAATCACTTTTTGGAAGCCACTGTGTTTTTCTAGTTGAGAGCGTCGCCCATATTTCAGGCACGTGCTTAACCTTCATATCTCAAAACTGATTCCTCTTTCTGGAAAAATGACATTATCGTGCAAGTTTTTGAAGACTTCCGGGTGCTGCGTGTGAACCGGAATCAGTGCATCCGGCTGCACAGTCTGTACCACGTCTTTTATCTCATCATAGTTCAAGTGACCCGACGCATGTATGTGTGTATAAGGATATAGGCCGAAATGTGCCAACCAGTTCTCTACTTTCTTCAAGTCTAACTCCATCTCCAGATCGAACGGTTCACACACGCTCCGAATGTAACTACTGCCTGCCTCGGGCTTGACGTCGATCAGCTCTTTGAGTTCGAAGAAATCACATCGAAAGATGTATTGATCCTGATTCTCGCTGATATTTTTGGCTGTCACGGCGTTGTCGTGATCGAGGAACTCACGCTCCCAATAGTCATAATCCTGCAGCTGAATCTTCTCTGAGAACCGGTCATCCTTGTACACGCCCCACGTTTTTCGAGGAATGTACACTCGGATGTGATCGTCGTCGATTCTAGGAGTGTCAATGCCGGAATCCCTGAAGAGTTCGAGCAGGTACGCTTGCTTGAGGTTGATGACTAAGGCCCTATCGGTTTGTTGTGCGACCTGATAGAAGCTCTGCATGCGGTCTGTGTCTCTCACGGGGAAATTCACAACAACGAGACCGTTAGTCTTTTCGACGCGCTCTTTGGCAACTTCCTTGACGTGTTCTTCGCTGTCTACTTGCGTTGAATTGACGCGCGTACCCTCACAGATCATAGCAACTGGATCCACTTCTGCGGCCCGTTCGATAAATCGTCTCGTCTCGTCTCCCTTGTAGCCGTGGAACCGAAAGTCGCCGGTATATACGACAGGCCCAGTACTCGTGTGCAAAATGTAGGCAGTGGCGCCTTCGAGTGAATGACTAACAGGCAGGGCTTCTCCATCGAGCCCTCCAACCGTGAAGTGGTTCTCGACGATGTTGTACTGTCGCGGTTTTTTCGCCTTCTCGCCATACAGCTTTGACTCTCCGCCCTTGCTGTTTACATAAGTTTGAAATGACTCCTTCAGCGAGATTAATTCGCAAGTCCCAGTCGAACCCGTCTCATCCAGAGCTTGCATTATGTCTTTCGCACCCTGCGTACAGAACAGCGGAATGTCGTCCCTGAGGTAGTGGATGTATGAGCAGTGATCCATATGTGCGTGGCTCAGGAGGACGCCGTCGAAGCTCGGCTCCGGGTCAGGTGACAAGTTGCAATGAGAAAGATAATCACAGCGATATAGTCCTTTTAAATCAGGAAGTAAGCCAAACTCAAGCAGATCGAGGATACCGTTGCACTTACGGGGCTGCATAAACTCGTCAAAATACTGGTTGGCGAGACTGAAGCTCAGGCCAAAGTCGAGAAAAAGTCGCGTATCTTGATCCTCAAGGAGGATCTCTGTTTCCAGTCTCCGTTGGTGTCTCTGAAATAGATATTATCACCGCGTTCTTGAATAATCGCGTGCGAAGGAATCTTGTAACGAATGCGCGGATCATTAGCGTACTCATCAAACGAGAGCTTTTCGGTGATCCGCATTGCGTAGACCATTTTTTCGTTGCCAACCGTGCGTTTGGAACCGCTTCCTACTACCCAATCTCCGACACTAGCGTGTCTTCGAATCTGCGGTTTGCAGCACGCGAGCGTGCAATACTCGCCGAAAGGGTTTGGAGCAAAGCCGCTGTCGCTAGCTACGATATAGGAGTATAACGAGGTTGGCATGCTTCATCTTCGCCCGTGCTTGTTGGGGCTAAATCCTTAGCAAGCACCTATGTGGCGTGTTTCACCACTCTGGGTCTAAGTATGGGCATACGTCACAGTAAGGGCATGTTTTGTTGAGGCCGAGCTTGTGACGGCAATTCGCGATGCGTTGGTCATCGAGCTTTTTGACCAAAGCCGCAAATGCGATTAGATCTTCCTGCGAATCAAAATCAGGTAACCCATCCTCCCTTTTCACTCTCCTTTTCCCAGCCCGTTTTGATAAAGGATCCTCCGTTTTCGCTTTCCTTTTTTCTTCCTTTTGCTTTTTTCTTATTTCTTCCTTCTTTGGGATCCTCTTCTCGCAAACCTGGCTCAAGGCATCATCACATTTCTTGCACTTCCAAGCAACTGGCAGCGGCGGTATCCATCCTGAATCAACCCTTTCGAAGTCACGCAAGGTTTGCTCAACAAGTGACTTGTCGATGTCTGATTCGAATGTTTCCGTCTCTTCATCTTCCATCACATAGATTTGATAGCGCTTCTTGTCCCTTCTAAAAAAGTAACCATACAGGTCAGCCTGCGCTTGTGCCACAGGTTTTACGAAGCGCTTCAAGAATTGACTTTGCGTCGTTTTGAACTCATAGACAAATACGTCTGCGATGCCGTCAGGGACTCCTACAATGACATAGGGGGGATATTCGAAGTTCCAGCGGATAGTCGGGTAACACTCGCTGCGCGTACCTTCAAGAATTTTACCTCGCAACAAGGGGGGCGTGTCGTCAATATTGCCGATGCTGATTCCTTGGCTTTCGAGTCGCATTCGTTCTTGGGTGCGCAACTGCTCTGGTAAATCAGGATTGATATAGGTAACCTTGTTGCCATCTTCATCGAATGATGACAGACTTGCGAAAGCGATTCGATCCGCTTTTCTTTCCCTCAGCAGCTGCACGATATCATTCCACGAAATATCATCTCCGATGTCTAGGAGTTTTTCCGAATTCGTAGGTAAGTGATCGATAATTCCGAGTTTGTGCGCATAGGAGAGCCTATCAGTGAGGTAAGGCACAAAGAACGTTAACTCGTCTCTCTTGGTTTCAAGAACGCTTCGCATTGCACACCACCAATAATTGGCAATATTAGCCATTCCGACAAAAAGCAGGTGATTCTTGTCTACACCTCGCCTCTCTTTCTCAAGAAGCATCAGAGATTCTATTTCTTGTCTGTTGGTCAATAAGGCCTGAAGCTCGGAATTGATATCGGACATCTAATCAGCACCTGAGGCTGTATTCAGCCTTGCTCTTGTAATTTTCCATTCGGCCTCGCGCCGCAGTTTTTAGAGCTTTGAGGACTGCAAAAACTAAACTACGCACGCTGCTTGTTTCTCGCCATAATCCTCGCAGTCGAGAAAGCGTTATTAGACGTCTCTAGCGCGTCCCATTGACAAAAGAACGATGGGCTCGGCCGGATTCGAACCGGCGACCTCCGCCGTGTGAAGGCGGAGGATTCAGCGTCCAACGTAGCGCTTTCTGGATTTCTGTCAGCACTTTTTTGCGTGGCTGCGCTGCGAGACCTGACAACAACCAGGAAGGCAAGCGCAACCACGACGGTCCGATTTATTCGCTCAGAAGCCAATAGGGCGTAGCTAATTATGAAGACACAAAGAGCTATGGCGAGACTGGGGTCCATTTCGTCCTTTCTCTTACATCACGCGACTATTAGAAAGCTGCCATGCGTTGCACATGCGCTCACGACAAAAACGAGCGGCTTTCGCGTAAGTGCTCTACCCCATTCAGAAAGAGTTTTACAGTCCTAGGACAACTACACCGCGATGAATAACCCCGATGTGGCAATACTGGTGGGCTCCACCTCTGATATGTACGTCGCAGAAAAAGCGATAGAGATACTCGAGGACGCGGGCGTTGCGTATGATCTGGAGGTTATCTCCGCGCATCGAGAGCCAACGCGCCTCGATGAATATCTTAGAAAAGCTCATGCAAAGGTTTATATTGCTATCGCGGGCCTCTCTGCAGCTCTTCCAGGCATTATCGCGTCAAAGACGACCGCCCCAGTGATCGGCGTCCCTGTAAGCACTAAGCTCAGCGGTCTGGATGCGCTGCTCTCCATAGTGCAAATGCCAGCGGGAGTTCCAGTGGCGTCGGTCGGAATAGATGGCGGGAAAAACGCTGCGTTATTCGCCCTGAGAATTCTGCAAGCAAATAGCAGCGCGAAAGAATAAGCCGCACTTCGCAACGACACCGAACTAGCTCTTTGAGTTGCTTAACGCCGCTTTTGCTATTTTTATCGCGCAAAGATCTCCGCACATGGAGCAAGCATCGGTCTGTCGGTTGCGACAGCTAAATTTCGCTCTCGCTAGTTCTGGATCGACTGAAAGTCGGAATTGTTTTTCCCAGTCCAGGCTGGCCCGTGCTTTGGCCATCTCTTCGTCCAACTTGTGCGCGCGGGGCATTCCTCTTGCCAGGTCGGCAACGTGAGCGGCTATCTTTGTGACGATCGCTCCTTGCTTGATGTCGTCTGCTGTCGGCAACGCGAGGTGTTCTGACGGTGTTGTCATGCACAAGAAATCGGCTCCAAACATTCCAGCAAGAGAGCCTCCGATTGCTCCTGTTATGTGGTCATACCCCGGCGCTATGTCCGTGACGAGTGGTCCTAGCAGGTAGAGTGGCGCACCGTCGGTCAACGATTTCATCGCTTTGACGTTGGCCTCGATTTCGTTAAGTGGGACGTGACCAGGTCCTTCGACCAAGGCCTGGACACCGCTTTCGCGCGCCCGCTGTGTGAGCTCTCCGAGCTGTATATATTCCATGAATTTAGGACGGTCGCTTGCATCGTGCAAGCATCCTGACCTCATGCCGTCACCAAGGCTGATCACGAAGTCATACTCACGTGCGAGTTCAAGGAGATAATCATACTCGACGTAGAAGGGGTTATCTTCGCCGTTATGAACCATCCACGCAATGGTGAAAGCGCCGCCTCTGCTGACGACTCCCATAATTCTCTTGCTCTTCTTCAATACTTCGAGGGATTTCAAGTTGACTCCCGCGTGGATGGTCATGAAATCAATGCCGTCTTGGGCGTGCTTGCGAACCGTGTCGAACATGTCATCTGTGGTCATTGATACAACAGCATCTCGCCGCATTGCTGCCTGATATATTGGCACCGTGCCAATCGGAGCTTTGATCTCTCGCAGAATTTGTTGCCGAATATTATCTAGGTCCCCGCCTGTCGACAGATCCATAACAGTATCTGCACCGTAGCTCAGCGCTATTCGTGCCTTTGCGAGCTCTTCGTTTTTGTCGATGTAGTCTATTGACGTGCCAATATTGGCGTTCACTTTTGTGCGCAGCGCTTCGCCTATGCCGATCGCCGCGATATCGTGCGTGGCGTTCTTAGGTATAACGCTGCGTCCACCGGCGATGAGGCGCCTAAGTTTATCGCTTGATATGCCCTCTGATCTGGCAGCGTTTTTTATGTCGTCATTTAACCCTTTTTTGGCTTCCGTTAGTAGCGTCATGGTACTCTTTGCTTGCGGGTCCGCTCACACCTCGTACGGTAATTACGTTCTTGTTGCTTAAAAATGTGAGCAGTGCTGGCCTTGAGTAGATCGGGCCTAAGCTTTATCTTACTGCGTGCCGTAAGGTATGGAAGTGCGCGTGGATACCTTTTCGCGGTCCTACGAGAGCAATACCTTCTGGTTAAGTGCAAGAAAAAGTGCTGTTGTTGATCTTGGATCTGTGATGACAGCCAAACAGCTGCCGTTGGATAAAGCGTGTTGCATCATTTTGACTCACTTGCACTACGATCACACGGCGGCCTTAGACGGGCTGAAACTTAGTGGCAAGACAGTCGTAATGATGCACGAGGCCGACGCAAAAGCAATCGGGACGAGCGCTTCCGCGGCACATTTTTTTGGCGCTCGCGCCCCGAAGTTTCACGTCGACACTGTGCTTACAGACGGCGCAGAAATTGATCTTGGTGATTCAACGCTGCGCGTGATTCACACTCCTGGACACACTCCTGGAAGCATCTGCCTTTACGAAGTCCAGTCGAAAAGCCTTTTTTCCGGAGACACAGTTTTTCCGTACGGTAGCATTGGTCGTACTGATCTGCCTGGCGGAAGCTCGCGTGACCTGATACGCTCGATCTCGCGGTTGGTGACGTTAGACGTCAGCGTGCTATATCCTGGTCACGGGGAGGTAACTGCAAACAACGTAAATGAACAAATTAAACAGTCCCTCAAGCTCGCCAAAGCAGCGGAAGGCCCAGAGTAACGTCGCTAGCGGTGTTTACGTCTTAGTTCTTTCGTTAATTCGTGCCAAACGTGTGACGGTGGGACAGCTCCGGACGATCGAATTTGCGCCAGGTTTCTACGCTTACATAGGGTCGGCGATGGGGCCGGGCGGCTTCAAACGCGTTGCACGCCACTTGGATGTGTCTGCAGGGCGCAACAAGACTCACAGGTGGCACATCGATCATCTCTCAGCCGTCGCAGAGATAATCGGGATAAGTAAAATCGCAACCGGCGACCGAATCGAATGTGAAATGGCGCGCAACTTAGCGCTAAACCCGGTGCTGACCGGCGTCACAGGTTTTGGCTCGTCAGATTGTAGGTGCTGTACGCATCTTTTCTATGCACGGCACCTTCATGACCTTGAAAACGCGATACAAAACCTCCTCAACAATCTATGTCAGGAGACAAGTCGTCTGTCTGTCAGCGTCGAAAAGTTGCGATAGGGCTGTGCCTATGAAGCGGGAGCAGTCGCACCCACATAACTTATTTAAGGCTGCGAATCGAGGTCCCGCGCAACGGAGGAGGGACTGAATGGGAATACTCACCAATACAGTCGGGAGCTACCCAACGCACGATATTGGAGAAGCGCTGAAGGCAAAAATGAGCCTTCAAGATCTTATGGTCGGAAAGGATCCCTTCGTCACGTCGATTGAGGCTGCAGTCGCCGACCAACTAAGAGCCGGCATCGATCTGGTCTCTGATGGCCAGGTCAGGGCGGATATGGTCAGCTTATTTGCGGCGGGGATTCCGGGCATGAAAAGCGATCGAGGTCGCTCCTACATAACTGGAAAAATTAATCGACCCTTGAAAGCTATTACCGTAAAAGACTTCATGTTGGCACGCCAGTGTGCAGGAACGGATGCTAAAATCAAAGGGATCCTGACCGGTCCTGCCACACTCGCCGCATCGTCGTCTTTGAGTGCCGGCACGCCGTACAAGTCGAGTCTCGATCCGCGCTTGCTTGATGACTTAGCAAAAGCGCTCCGCTTTGAAGCAGAGCAGCTCGTTCGGGCTGGAGCGGATGCTTTGCAGATCGATGAGCCCGTTTTTTATAATATCGATGTCAAGAAAGTACTGAGATTTGTTGACGCGGCGGTCGATGGTATAAATATTCCTGTGAAGCTTCATCCCCACGTCGCATCCTTCAAGGATTATGAGCAGCTACTGAAGCTGGAAAACGTGCAATTCATCGGCGTCGAAGCAGCGAAATTCCCCGTTTTGCTGGATAAATTGACCGGAGCTGCGTTTGAAGGTCACGGAAAAAAAGTTGCGCTCGGCGTGGTCGACACTGACCGCCAAGAGGTCGAATCGGTAGAAACGGTAAAGAAGCGAATCGAGCGCGGCATAGACGTTTTTGGTGAAGACATGTGGATCAATCCCGATTGTGGGCTACGTCTTCAGAAAAGGGAAGTGGCATTTCAAAAGCTTAAAGTGATGGTTGATGCTGCCACCAGCGTTAAACACGAGCTCAATTTATCCTAGCATCCACCACTACGTGTGCAACTCCCGGGGCGTAGTCCTTCACTTTGCGCACGCTGAGCAACTCGGGTGATCGAGCGAGTGATCGCGCAGCCTGCGCCACGTGAGCGAGAGGGCGCTCGCGCAGCAATTCTAGCGGGACGATTTCGTGGTAGTGTACGACACCACCGGGAGCGAGAGCTTGAAGCGCTTTGCAAAGATAGTTGTACGCGTCAAAATGTCCCATTAGGACGCGGTCGAATTGCTCTTTCGGCGCGACGTCAGCGCAGTTGCCCAAGATGGGTCGGACTATGCCGTCAACGTTATTAAGCGTGATATTCTGCTTTAGGTAACCATAAGCAACTGAATTGAGTTCAATCGCGCATATCGACTGAGGATGGGCATGCACTGCCATCGGTATGCAGAGCTGGCCTATGCCACTGAACATGTCGAGGACTTTTTCGTTGCGGCCGACTTTGCTCATTCGAACTCGCTCCGCAAAGTTGCCTGCAGAGAACATGACGCGGCTCGCGTCGAGTGCGAATTTGCAATAGTTTTCCTTGTGGATGGTGCTCGTTCCTGAGCCCGCTATAACTTCGATGTTAGGAGTACGGAGGCTACCGCGTATTCCTTTGTCCCACAATGCACTCTTGCAGCGTGGGTACAGGTCCAGCAGCGCCTCGCCTATGTCGTGTTTGAGGTGCTCAATTTTCGCCGGGATATTCACCAGCACCAAGTCGCCAAGGATCTGCCACCTGCGGGGAAGCAGCTGTTTTTCGTCTTCTGCGAGTAGCGCCGGTAGCAATGGTTCAAGCAGCTGATGCCCTCTCATGGAAGGATGAATACTCCTTCTCGCGTCTTCACGACCTGTATATCTTTACCTTCGTCGTCTTTGCAAACATACGGAGGCCTCTTGATGGCAAGAGTGACGTAAGTCTCCGGATCGAGCAGGTGGGCCTCATCGGCATCGATCGAGACCAAAACAGTTCGTTTCGCGTCACTTCGAGCGCCCAAGAGCTGGGCATTGCGCAAATCCTCTACTTTTAGAGCAGCGCTTTGGCCTGTTTCAAGGTCGACGGCGTTTGTGGTACTTGTTGCCGAGCATATCTCATAAATGCGCTGCTTGGCCGAAATAATCGCGCCAGTCGGAAATTTAGGCAGCCTCACGGCGAAGGTTATACGGTAAATGTCCTTTCCGTCGCGTCGTCCCACAAGCTTGGACGAATCGCTGAAGTTGCCGCCCATCTCTCGAACCAAGGCGCGGACAATTCGCTTTGCGGCTTTGACTGTGCCGACGTACAGGTCAAGGCCTTCTCTTAGCGGGATGGTCTTAGCAATAAATGCCAGCCTATCCGCCTTCTGTGCGCTGCCAATGGTTCTTGTCACGATTTCGAGGGCGCGCTGTAACTCGGCATCGTCCGGCGTCCTGTGGTCGGCGCGTATTTGAACTTTACTTTCGTAGTAACCGCCTGAGATTCTAGAGCATCTGTCGCATGTCGCTCGGTCTACGCGAACATCCACGTCGAAACTCTTGTGTTGCGTTTCTCCAAGATGAAGAACGTCGACTTCGACGCGCGCTCGCACCATGGTCTGCGTAACTTCATTCAAAACTACCTTGACTGTGGCTTCGTCTGCATCGATCGTGAGAGCCTCTTCGACCACATGGCCGATTGCGTGATCGAGGTCCTCGTTCAGCCAGTGTCCTCCGAAAAAGTGATCGGAGCACGTCGGACAGATCTTCATGGTGAGGAATCTAGGAACTGCCGCAATATTATGATCTTGTGCGAGACACCGCTCGCATATACCGTCCGAGGGCTTGCCACAGCTGGGACAAATGCTTTTTAGAGTCAAATGATCTCCTTTGATTTAAAAAAGAACCATTTGGGCGTGCGGAATGCCGTCAATCGTGATCACGCAGTGCTCATCTACGATGCCGCTGTCGATGCCGCAGGCAACAGATTGTTCGCCCACAAGATTCGCGATTGTAGCGTCTTCGAGTGCCTTTTTCACCTCGTCTTCGTTGGCATGACGACCCTTAAAGAAGTCTTCGTTAACAGATAGGTGAAGCTCTCCTTCACGAAATGTGCGTCCTATTAGCTCTGAATCACATACAGCGACGAGGATCTCATTGTTAACGCTGTATGACTTCAAGTACATAGTCGTGAGAGTAGCGACATCATCGTTTTCAAGCATTCTATTGGTGAGTAAGCCTATAGTTGCCGCTATATCTGACGGGCTCAATGATGGCCCCATCTTGCGCTAATCGGGCTATTTCTGCTTCGACTTTGTCTTTATCGAAGCCCAATTTCGATGCCCTTTCGACAATTCTGTCGATAGGCGCGGATCCCGCCTCTCGCTCGAGCTCCTTTATGATATCCCGGATGTTTTTGATGCGTTCTTGTTGACTTTTGCTTTTTCCAACGGCTATTACGTCGAAATCTCGCTTCCCCGTTTCAGGGTCCACGCCGACCTCTTTTAGACAGGCTTCGACGATTTGAATAACGCGTTTCGCGTCCTCGAGCGTCACCCATTTGCTTAGTCTCATGCGCGCGCTCGCTTCGGCAAGCCGCACGAGAGCTTCGAGCTGGCGAGCGGTTATAGGAATCGGCGAACCCTCGCCACCTTCTCTCCTTAAACCTACGTAGTAGTCTATGAATTGTTGTTTGGCCTCTTCAGTGAGGATTGGATTGACCCTTTTTGCGTATCCAATGAACTTCCGCAGCAGTTCTGCTTCAATTTCTGGACTTATGATGCTCATTGCGGCCTCTACCTCTTGATTGGGCATTCCTGAGGAGGCAAGCTCTCCTGCAAAATGCGACTGGAGTATGTGTTTCGCGATGCCTGTATCAGTGCTCTCGTTTGGTACATCGGTCAGCACGAAGATCAGGTCAAAGCGAGAAAGAAGGGTGGGCTGCATATTGATTTGCTCTGCGATTGATTCGTACGGGTCGAATCTCCCGTATCGGGGGTTCGCAGCCCCGAGCAGGGCGCAACGGCTCTTAAGGTTTGCCATAATTCCCGCCTTTGCCACGCTGACGGTTTGCTGCTCCATCGCTTCGTGGAGAGAAGATCTATCCTCAGACCGCATCTTGTCCATTTCATCAACCGCCGCTATTCCTTGATCTGCGAGCACAAGTGCGCCCGCCTCTAAAGTCCATCTGCCGTCGCCAAATTCATCTTTTATTGCGGTTGCCGTTAATCCCGCCGATGTCGAACTCTTGCCACTGGCGTATATGCCTCTAGGCGCGAGCTGGACGACGTACCGCAGTAGTTGTGACTTGCCTATGCCAGGATCGCCCACAAGGAGAATGTGAATATCTCCTCGTACGTGTGAGCCGTCAGGAAGCTTTTTCGGCACCCCCGAAAAAAGTTGGAGCGCTATTGCCTCCTTGACGCTCTCATAGCCGAAAATTGATGGAGCTATTGATCGCACGATTGCGCGATCAATTCCTGGGGTCTTTGCGAGCTCGACTATTTTGCTCTCATCCTCACCCGATATTTCGATGTCCTTAAACTCTTTATCTTCAATTTCGATCGAATTTGCCTCGAGAAACAAATCGAAGGTCGTGCTTTTCACGTTCTGATACTGCCGTTGTGCAACTCGCAGCAAGCCAGTCATTACAACTCTATCGCCGGGAAATACCATTCCGGCCAGCGCGGCTTCTACGTTTGCATCGAGCGTCTGCGGTTGTTCTCCGCCTTTCAGGCCTTCAGGGGACTCTTGTAGCCGAATTTTTTGGGCATCTACGAATTTGGAATGTGCGAAATTCAACTTGAAAGGGCCTTTCTTCCTGCAGACCCGGTGAGAGCATTCAGCTGGCTCTTTGAGCTTGGCATCATCTTGTTCGACGCTTGTTATGTTGCCGCAGCTTAAACATTCAAAGCCGGCTTCGGTGAGCTTCGGACGAACCTCAGTGGCTTTGCGCACAAGCCCTTCGAGCGATACGAGCTTGCCGACGTGGTCACTTCTTAGGTCTCTAATCTTTGTCTTATCCGAAACGTTGACGATGCGGACTTCCACGTCCAGTTTGCATTCGATGGGCAGATCGTATTCAAGGAGCGCATCATGCGCTGACCTTAGGACAGGTAGTGGGCCGTCAATCAATGCATCTGCCAGAGCGATGTCGAAGTTTTGTAGGGCCTGATAGTCCACATCGATGCTGTTTATCTCTGGGTACTCGCTCGCGAGTTTGAGTATCTGCTTTTCGTAGTATCGGGCGAAGAATGTGGCCCACCGATCCTTAAAATCACCACTCATGCAGATTAAACTATACAAATCATTCCACTTAAATGTAAGCGAAGCAGTTACGCACTAATTAAAGCTCAAAATAGGGCTTTCCGGTGATTCTGCAGATTAGCGGCTTTGCTTCAGCGCGAAACCGCAGGAGGACCTGTTGGCACTACCTCTCGATAAACATCAGCGGATAGTCAGCGTCCTCGTCGTACTGCATCTTCACAAGCACTTTGGCCGTCCCATAGGTGACGACAAGCTGGACGTCGAGCATCTTGCCTTCGAGTTCTGCGTAGCCAAATTTGTTGATTTTCGACGCTACGCGGTCTCTGTCGATGCTGACGATAATGCTCTCGACGTAGGGCTGCACCCGTATACTTGCTTCGATTGCTTTTTCAAGGGTCCCAATTGTGTCCAAATCGAGCGGTGCGCCGACGTATTGGTGATATAAAGCACCAAGTTTTATGCCTGCTTCGAAAAGCGCTTGGTCTCTCTCGTTTATCTGAAATACCCCCGGTACAATGGGTTCAGAATATACACGATCGAGAGTAGCAGGAGAACGACGGAGATAATCGAATAACTCGTTCCGATCGCGTAGAGAATGAGGATGAGCAGGAGCAATGCGCCCACGACAGCGAGGGTAATTGTGTTTCTAACTTTCGGGTACTCGATATCGCTCACCATCAGTCCTGCGAGGACGAGAGCGACTGCCAACAGGCCGACGGCTGGAAGTCCAGCAAGAACATATAGCGCGACTATCATGCCAGCCGCAGTGACGGGCAGCCCTGAAAAGGCGGCTTCCTGAGGGGCGACGTTGTACCGCGCAAGCCGCAACATCCCACTGACTAAATATAGGAACGACACGACGAAGATCAAAAAGAAGAGACTGCGATAGCCTACGGCGTCTCTGACCACGTAGTACACCAGGATTGACGGCGCCAACCCGAAAGAAACAAAATCTGCGAGTGAGTCGAGCTGGAACCCGAGGCTTCCTTGTCCTCGTGTTCTGGCTAGATAACCATCAGCTCCGTCGGCGAGGACGCACACAAGAACAAACACTGCGGCGATACCAATGTTGTTGGCCTCTGCGAGAAAGAGGATGGCTAGCATGCCAAACAGCAAGTTCACTATTGTGGCAACATCCTGCTCTCTAATTTCCATATCAAAAGGTAATCTCATATCACCTGCCCCTGTATAAGCAACTTAGCGATTGTCGTCTTTCCCGCTTTGACTTTTTGCCCTCGCGATACGACAAATGAATAACCGCTAGGGAGCGCAACGTCGACCCGTGAGCCAAATCGAATCATGCCTATTCTCTGGCCTCTCCCGAGAATTTCATTTTGCTTGACGTAGCATACGATCCGTCTGATAACTGCTCCTGAGATTTGGGTGACGACAACATTCCCTAGCCGAGTTCGTATAGTAATGCTGTTCCGCTCATTTTTGTCCGATTCCTTATGAAAAGCGGGGAGCCTGCCTCCTTTGTGGTAACGTATGTCGATGACTTCGCCATCGACGGGAGATCTGTTGACGTGTACGTTATGGATGTTCATAAAAATGCTGAGCTGGTTGTCTTGTATCTTGAGCACTCTGCCATCCGCAGGACTGACTACGTCGGTCGCGTCATGGCTTTCTGATAACCGTTCAGGATCTCTGAAAAAAAGAAGAAGGAATAGCGTAAGGACCATTACGACGAACGCGTAAGGAGTGAAGAATCCCATGAACGCCGTTAGCGCGCCCCCCCCCAGAATCCAATATTCAGACCCCTTAGCTAGCACGCGTCACGCCTCCTTTCAGCAAATCAAATACGCCGACTACCATATCAAGCAATTCTGGGAGTATCAGGAATACCAAGTAAGAGATGAGTAGCAACGCACCTAAGGATCCAATTTTTGCAATGACGTCGTGCGACACGTAGAAACTGTTTGCCGGCAATCCAAACCATTGGTTACCGGTAGCTGTTAGCACAAACGCATCACGAAGGATGTTTAGAACGTAGATTGTGGGGACAGAGACCATGAATGCCGCCAATTTTCTGCGTGGAGGGGCAGCAACGCACGATATTACTCCAAGGAACAGTGCGATGCTTTCAATGCCAGTGCAGGCGAGAATGAATTGAACCGGGACGCCGTTAAGCGTCAACACGTTCCAATTGGCCTGTACTGCCGGCACGCCGAAAGAGTTTAGTAGCAAGGCAGTCTGCGTTGCCACTGCGTCTATCAAAACGTGGCTGAGAGACGAAAACTGTGCGAAGGAGAAGTAAAAAACGCCTCCTACTGCTGCGGCTTTGGTTATTAGTAATGTTAAGTCGTCAGCTTTCGTCCACATCATATAGCCGACGTAGCCGCAAAAAACGGCGACTAGAAGACATACTAGTACGTTGAAATAGTCGTCAATTGCGAGATAATAGACGGGCTGGTACGCCCAGTTCAGCGCGAAAAAAACCCAGCCGGCAGCTCCGAGCTGATATGTGAATTTACGCGGCGCAGCGATTGCTATTATGAAAAGAACGAGCGCAATCCACAACAAAGTTTGCATTAAGTCCACCAACGCGCCGTATCACTATATCAGTACACAACGCCTTATAATAAAACTGGCATATAACCATTTTGACTCCGCTTTTTGGCGTTGTTCTTTTGATCTGCGGTCGGAGTTTTGTCCGCGCTAGCGTGGCAGTAACGGTCTATATATTTATCGTACGAGAGACAAAGAAGTCATTCATAAGAAGCGATGCGTAATCGGTATCTGTGATCGAAATGGAATTCTGTCCAAAGTGCAAGAGTATCATGGTTCCTGAAGAAGGCTTCGTGAAGTGCCGGACGTGTGGTTTCACAAAAGAAAAAGGTCAATTAGATAAGAAGAAACACCTTCACGAAATCTCTCGCAATACACGAACCATGTTGGTGATCGAAAGCGAGTCAGAAGACGGCAAGCCCACAATCAAAGCGCATTGCTCTGAATGTGGCAACGATAAAGCCTATTGGTGGCTTAGACAATTGCGTTCCGCCGATGAGAGCGAGGTACGGTTCTTTCGATGTACGAAGTGCGGCAAGACGTGGCGAGAATACGACTAATTGCTAGAGATAGCGCCTACGGACCGCTTACGCAAAAACGTGCCAGAAACAAAGCGGACTTCATCGGCCACGCGAACCAATCGGATACAACATTGAAACCTCAGTAGTAAGTACGCACGGTCGACTCTAGTTTTGCAAATGGATATCGAAGTCGTATTGGTGAATCCTGTTTATGAAGGTAACGTGGGCGCTGTGGCTCGCGTTATGAAGAACTTTGGTTATTCGGAGCTGACACTAGTCAACCCGTGTGAGCTGGGTGCTTTCGCACACGCGATGGCGTCGCATGCCCAGGATGTTCTCGACACAGCGCGGCGTAAGACACTTGAAGATGTTCTAGTTGCTTCCAATTTGATTATAGGGACGACTGGAATTGCCGGGTCAAGAGCTAGTCTTAGGGCGCCGTACCAGCTTGCGAGGCTCGGCGTTAAGCTCTCCGAAATGCGCGGCATCGCCTCAATACTGTTTGGCGCTGAAGATCAAGGACTTTCGAATGAAGTGTTACAAGAATGCGACGTTGTCGTCAACGTCGAAACAAGCGCGAAATATCCAGTAATGAACATTTCGCACGCTGCTGCAGTCATATTGTACAGTATAGCTAGCGCTACGACTCCTGCTGAAAGACGAACGGTCGCCACCCACGCTGACCTGGACCGATTGCTTCAGCATACCAGCGAAGTTCTCGAAGAAATCGATTTTCCGGCGCACAAACGGCGTCGCGTGCTTCTCAACATTAAGCGCATCTGTGGCAGATCAGAACTGAGCAGTTCAGAGGTGAGAACGCTTAGAGGCGTACTAAGCAGAATAGAACTCCGTCTCAGACGATGAGGTTACTTGAGGTACTTTCCCACAATCGGACGAAGCTTTTCCAACACCTCGTCTGAAATGGCCTCTGTGCTCGTCACTATAGCGTCCTTCAGCGCGTGTCTGCACTGGCACGCGCCGTTTGTTATTGGGAGGTGGGGCACCACTTCCTGAATAATTTCTTGCGTGCTGGCGGCATTTCTCTTGACGTTGTTTATGACTGTTTCGATAGTCACCTCTTCCTCGCGCCAGACGTCGTAATCAGTAACAGTGGCCAACATGCTGAAGCACATCTCTGCCTCTCTCGCGAGTTTTGCCTCCGGCATTGCCGTCATTCCTATGATGTCGAATCCCATATGTCGATATGCGTTCGATTCTGCGCGTGTCGAAAATTGCGGGCCCTCAATGCAGATGTACGTACCGCCTTTCGTGACAGTACATCCGACGCGTTGCGCCGCGCTATACAACTCGTGTGACAAGTCGTGACAAAATGGGTCGGCGAAGCTTATGTGCACGCAAATATCGTCAAAAAATGTATTTGATCGCAGCGTAGTCCTGTCAAAAAGTTGGTCGGGGATAACCATGTCAAGTGGCCGTATCTTCTCTTTGAGGCTGCCTACTGCGGAAATTGCGATAACAGTTGTGACGCCTAAGCTTTTCAGGGCGTAGATGTTCGCGCGATAATCTATGCGGCTCGGCGAAAAACGGTGTCCTGCTCCGTGTCTGGCCAAAAAAGCGCAAGCTCTTCCTTGCACCAGTCCGACGATCACGTCGCTTGATGGAGGACCAAATGGGGTGCTGATTGCCAGCGTTGTTGCATCTTCGAGGAGGTCCGGGTTGTAAAAACCGGTACCGCCTACAAAAGCAATTTCAGCGTTCATTTTAGCTTCCAGCCCCCGTGACCAAGTGCTAGAACCCCTCTCCTCTGCATCTCTTTCAAGATCTCCGGCAGGCGTCCGGGTTGAGCTATGTCCAAATGGATGGGATCGATCGAGAACCAATGGTTCAAGCCCGCTTTGATTGACTTTTCGTTCCACACCTCTTTTTTTTCCTTGGCCATAAGCTTCGTTATCAAGTCAATCATATCTTCGATAAAATTCCACGGATACACCACCCACATCCAATCTTCGAGAAAATCAGCAAAGTAGTCAGGCGTAGTTTCTGAGGTGAAGAGCAGCTGCAGTACCCCCGTCCTGCAGTCAGCCGGTTTGAACTCTTTCACGTAGTCTGAAGCGTGTTGAAGGCTTTTTCCCGTGTCCGCAATGTCGTCTACGATAAGCACCCGTTTGTCCTTAACCATCTCTTCTGCGATCGGATATCGAACTCTACACTCGTCTGCCAAGCGAGCCGTCCCCACATAGTGTTCAACCTTGAGGCTGATTAAATCCGAAATGCCGAGAAAATCGCAGACCATACGGCCAGCAAACCAGCCCCCGCGCGCGAGCGCTACGATGACATCTGGCTCGTATCCTGACTCCACGACACTTGATGATAAATCGCGGCACAGGTCATAGATATAGTTCCAATTCGTCACCGTACATTTGATCTTTTCAGGAAGAGCCATGGATCATCAGTCGAGAAATCATAATATTTATTTCTATCTGTTCTATGTTGTAGAGGAATAGAAAAGGAATATCATACAGCAAATGCTATTAGAGAGCGGTGGTTTAAAGGAGTTTTCCTATGCGACTTGAACAAGACGATCTTAACGCGATAGGCGAAATAGTAGTGAGTCGCTATTTCAAAAAAGGCGGCCTCAAGTATACCAGTTTGAGAGACCCGCGGAGAATTTTTAAAGCGTACAACGAGGTGGACGAGCAGTACAAGGCGTATCCTCACATGAGTCGTGACTGGTACGTCTCCAACTCTGTCGATCGAGATGCATACATCGCAAGAACGTGGAAGGAACTGAAAAAGCTCGTAGATTTTTTGAATGACTTGAACGACAAAACCCTCTACAACTTTATAGTCCGCGCGGACAGCGAGCTGGCTTTAGCCAAAGTCGAAACTCAACGATCAGAGGTCTCAAAAGAGGCCGCGGCGATCGCGAGGAGGCACGATTACAAACTCTACCTTTTCACCGTGAAGGTCCCCAGCAATCTTGAGTACGACGTGGATGTTGTGAACGGCGACTGAGTCACACGCTCATCGCGCGAGAGACCTCAGCCGCTTCTGCATGAGAGCGTACGACGCCTTCAAGTTCTCTATGTTATCAAACCTTGCTTTAAGCAAGTCCAACTCATATTCGTGACTCTCGCTTTTAAAGTGCTGCGCAAAACTGACGAGATTCTTAAACGCTCGTGTCACTTCGTCGACGATTGTGACGGTGCTCGCTACTGCAGTTCGAGAAAGCGGATTTAGATCGACAGTCAAAACGGTTTTTCCGAGTTTAGCTAAAGCTTGAGCTCTATCGCCGTCTTCTAGCGGAACGAATACCACGTCGGCTTTGAATGTCCCGTTCTTGTCGACGTTTGCCCTGTCACTTGCTATGTGCGCGAGTTTGATGAAATCGAACCCGGTCAAAACGTTTACTACGCCGTACGCATGCAAGTGATCTGCAATTCTTTCTATTCGCTGTGCTGATGGATGAAACAGATTGATCTCTACGGGGATGCCTGTAATTGCGTGCAACTCGGCGATTTCGCCTGGCACGAGTGTGGCAGTGTTCCCATTAACTGAGAGAACAGGGTGATTGGCGGTGAGCAAATGGGCACACGCAACTTTGGTAGCGTTGCGCGCACTCTCGCTCGTTTGCTCTCCCAGCAGATAATCAAACGCTTCGCCTCTCCCGTGTGCAATAAGGCCGTGAGCACTGGCGATGCCTCGTTCATAGCCATCTACTAGTTTATTGCGTAACACCAGTGATGCGTAACGGGGATGTTCCTCAGAGACCATAGTCGCTTCACGCGGGCGTCATTTCGTCTGATATAGCGCCCTTCGCAACCCCTTGTATATAAGCCTTCAGTGACAGATATGCTGTTGTGAGGAATGCTTCGGGACATCTAACTCGAAAAGAGCTCCTGCTGAACTCCTTTAAGCTGGGTAGATTAGAGAAGGATCTATTTGGTGCCACGCCGCCCTCCACGTTTGTCGGAAGATTCGGTTACCCTGAAGTTCTTGCGGGACCGTTGGTCTCCCCTATAGTTGGGGAGCCGGCACTCGCGGATACGCCGGACAAGTGGCTTCATTTCAGCAGGGAGCAAATAATCGGGCTGAGGTCTAATCTGGTCCGATCCAATTTCAAGCTGAACGTACGAAATGCGCAAGATCCTGACCGACTGCTCAAGGAGACTCAGGAGCTTGCAATGGCCGCGCTTCCGGTCGACGTAGAGGTGAAGTTCTTGAAGCCGCCGAAGCGCACGCTTCGTTTTGACAGCATACTCACGCCTATGGGCCCGTCCGGCACCGTGACCGACATAGAGATAGTTGAGAATCCGCACGTCCCAAAGAAAGTGGATATGCTTGCCGATGATCGGGACATCAAGGCCGCAGAGGCGGCAACCATTTTGTACGAGGACTCAATATCTCCCTACCAAATAAGTCGGCTTCTGTCGGTCGGCACGTTGGGGAAAAAACGTTTGATCGTCCCCACACGTTGGTCTATTACGGCAACCGATTCCATTCTGGGCAACAGTCTGTTGAAACGGGTGCGCAGTTACCCAGAGAACGCGGAGGTTCAGCTCTTTGTTTCAGAAGCATTTGGAAACCACTTTGAGATCCTGTTGATCCCTTGCGTGTATGCTTTCGGATGGACGGAAATGTGGCTTTCAGAGGCCGGAAAGGTCGAGATTGGCGACTTGTATGAAGATCGGATAACCAAGCCCGCGTATATGGATGGGGGCTATTACGCAGCCCGATTCTCTGCGCTCGAGTTTCTTGAGCAGCGAAGGAGGCAGGCCGCCATATACGTGATGCGTGAAGTCAAACCCACTTATGATATTCCTCTCGGAAGCTGGGTTATTCGAGAGCTCGTTAAGCAGGCTTTCTCCCAACAACCTCTGATATTTGAAAGTATCGCCGATGCCCTGCGAAGCGTCCGGGCCCGTGTCAAAGTTCCCGCCAACACTTTTTTTTTGAAAAAACAGCTGTCGCAGACAAATCTTGCGCAGTTTAGTTAAATGAAAAGTTTGGGGATAGCATATGCCAGCGCATAGCGGCAGCAGCGTTAAAATGCATCCCAAAACTTATTACTTCTGGAGTTAATGCCACAAGTTAAGATCGGCACTGATCCGGTCTGAGCGAAGCAAACTGGAACGAGGAGTGCAAATGGCCGTAAAAGTGGCAATAAATGGTTATGGAAACATCGGTAAGCGGGTTGCAGACGCAGTAGCGAAGCAGGATGACATGAAGCTAGTCGGAGTGGCAAAAACGCGGCCAAATTTTGAAGCCTTTGTCGCTGTTCAGAAGGGCTATAACCTCTATGCATCTGAAGAGGACAAGATAGCTGCTTTTAATGCCGCAGGCCTGGAGGTCGCCGGCACGACGATGGACATGCTAGGCGAAGCTGATGTTGTGGTGGATGCGACCCCGGAAGGAATGGGTGCGCAGAACCTAGAAGCGACCTATAAGAAGCTAGGCATCAAGGCCATATTTGAAGGCGGGGAGAAACATAACGCGATTGGAACCTCATTTAACGCCTACTGCAACTATCAGGAAGCCTTTGGCAAGAGTTACGTTCGGGTCGTATCCTGCAATACGACCGGATTGTGTCGCTCTCTGTCCGCGATAGATAACGTCGCCGGCATCAAGAAGGCGCGAGTCGTCCTTGTGCGCAGGGGTGCTGACCCTATACAAGTCAAGAAAGGGCCGATAAACGCGATTATTCCAAATCCGCCTACGGTTCCGTCGCACCACGGCCCAGACGTGAATACCGTGATGCCGGGGTGGGACGTCGCGACGATGGCAGTGCTCGTCTCGACAACGCTTATGCATCAGCATAACCTTATGATCGAAGTCGAAAACAGCGTCTCTCGTGAAGATGTGCTTAGGGAGTTTTATAGCCGTATGAGGCTGATGTTGGTGCGGGCAGGAGATGGGTTAGGCTCTACCGCGGAGATTATCGAGTTAAGCAGAGACCTTGGAAGGCCGCGTTATGACCTCTGGGAGATCCCGATTTGGGAAGAAAGCGTTAACGTCGTGGGCAAAGAGGTATTCTACATGCAGGCCGTTCATCAAGAGGCCGACATAATTCTGGACAATATCGATTGCATTAGGGCGGTCACGGAGACTGAAAAAGATCCACAAGCGTCGATCCGAAAAACTGACAAAGCAATGGGAGTTATGGGTTCTTTTAGGCCGCCGCAGTGCCTCGAAGACAATCCTGAGGAGCTTCGCGAAATTCACCGCAAGTCGTGGGGGACCGAATAACCCGCAAAAAAGCCGTTGATGCGCGAAAAACGCACCCAGAGAGCGAAACGCGCCCTGCGCTGCGGTCAAAGCGAATGAAATGAAATATAATGTGGGCGACAAAATGGACCGAAACTTAGGTGAGTATGTGCTGCCAGGCGAGAGCTTCGAAGTATCAGCACCTGGCAGTCACATCCAGCCCTTCTCCATCCAATACTTATACTGATGAGCCCGTTCTACCTTATTTGTCTCGATCAGTTGCGCGAAGAACGCTCTTCTCTGTGCAATCTCCTTCTCCTGCGCTGGATACGCTCGCTTTGTTTGGATCGATTCTGCCAGCGTCATTCCGAGCTTGAAAGCCTTGTTAATTGCTCGATCAAGCGCAGCGTGATTCTTGTCAAGGGCAACACCGACCTTCCCTACCGTTATGACGCCTAGTTCATTCAGGAAATGGTTCATGTAGTCGAGCACGTGCGCATCAGCAGAACCACCGGACGTGGTCACAGCACATCCATATTTACCCGAAAGTAGTTGACAATGGATTGCGTCAGCTAAGCGGTCGATCACCGTCTTAAGTTGCGCGGTCACGCCGTGCATGTACACGGGCGACCCGAGCACGATACCGTCGGCGTTGAGCATCTTGTCCACTAATTCATTGAGATCATCCGCTTGAACGCACTCGCCTTTTGCGAAACACACCTCGCATCCCATACAATAATTGACATCTAATGCGCAGATGTCGATCAGCTCGATCTCTGCTCCCTGCGTTCGCGCGCCGTCAAGAACGGCCTGAACGAGTTTCAAGGTTCGGCTGTTCTTCCTGCGGGGACTGCTGTTTATTCCGAGTGTTTTCATCGTTACACCGACGCCTCGAGAATGTATAATGAGCGTCTGTTATTATAATTGTTTCAGACTTGCAGCAAAGATATACCATTGCCACCTCGCCATCAGCCAAGCACAGGCTTCGCTCACAGCTCGTATACCGCTTTGCACGGATAAGTGTCTGCCGTAACCAAAAAAAGTGACTTCGCCGTTAAAAAGTCAAAAAATCGCGTTTAAACGATTCCTGACAGTTAGTTGCTAGTCACAGTCTGCGTATCATCAACTGCCAGATATTGAAGGCAACATGCGCTAGATCCTGCAGTCCTGCACGCCCCGCTACCCGAAGGAAGTCATCGAACAACGAAGGACCCTCTTTTGTGCCGAGCTCGATCAGCTTTCAAACAATTTGACCTTGTTGAATGACCGACTGATCGAAAGTGAAGCAGTAAACGCGCTCTTTGTGAGGGGTTTTGATAGCATTCGGCGAAGATGATGGAGATGATGTACCTGGCCAGACGGAGCATTACGATTGTGGGTTCGTTTCTGTCGACCTTTGAGATCGCACGGATTAACAAGAAGGTCATAAGCGAAAAAGAAGGATGTGTGCGTGCGCATCGTCATACCGCCAAGAACGCGAGCGATACAGTAAAGGCATTTCTATCTGTAAAAAACCATGTCCCGCTATTTGCATCCCCGTTTGAAGGTCTTTCACCCCCCTTCCACCATTTGACAACCGTTTAACAACCGTTTGGAGTCCTCTCCTCAATTTGCACGGCTGGTGATCGTCGATCGCCGAGAGATGCTTGTTGCGATCATGAGGACAGACGAAAGAATAGTTAACTTAGGTAGCACGATTGCCATATGGATGTCGAATGCATCATTCGCTCGATACATTGCGGACTTAACGATGTTTGCCCGGGTTTGGGAAGCTTCAGAGCAAATCAACTAAACTCGAACATAACGGATAATCTATGGTTTTCGTGCTCTCTTCCCTTCTTTTTTTCCTTTTGTCCACCACTACACTAAAGTCTAATTGATTACAAGTCACACACATCCAAAAAGGCAGGCTTCGAGCTTTTTCATTAGTAATGGATTCCCGCCTTAACAGAGGCTCTACACTCAAACTAAAAGGCTGGAGAGGTCAGCAATTAGGTGAGCGCAGCACACGAGGTTGAGCGTGATTTAGCACGTTGCGACAGAAATGTGGTTGCGACAGAAATAGTTACGGTGCTACCCCTAGAGCTTTCTGTATTTGATTTGCTAAATGAAACCGCTATGTCATCCCCGCTGCTTTCTTTTTTTAAGGACGATCAAGGAACGCAACCATCAGCTGGCAGTATACGACGGTGCGAGCGGTGTGATCGAGGTAAGCATGCTAACATTATGTAAACACGGGCCCTTTCTTTACACAGCAGGGAATAACCGATTCTACGAAGCGGCTAACGGTAAAATAAGAAGGGCCGAGCCGGTCGTGCTCCGTCTAGGGAGAGTTGAAGAGTATCTTGCCGGGTCATCACACAGCGGTATTCAGGACCGATCCAGTGAGCCGCTCAACTAAGATTCGCCCGAGAATTCCCTGATGGTTCCCGAGTAACCATCCGATAGTTTGATATATTTGAGAGCGCGGCATCGATTAAAGTGAAAAAATGAAGTACACCCAGCTCGATATCGCTCCAACAATCAGCTCGTTGCTTGGATTCGAGATCCCCGACAAAGACGGGCGCGAGATTGAAGAGATCCGCGTGTACTGCGAGGATAAGAACATTGACCAAATACTGCTAATAGTAGTCGACGGTGTCGGTGCCTCGCTTTACAAGAAACTAAACGGAGCTCTGGGGCAGTTTCGCGCTCTCTCTGAAGAGGGCCTCTTTTTTGAGATTCGTTCGTTGGCTCCGAGGATAACGACACCAAACGTCGGCACTATCCTGACTGGCTACACCCCAGAGCATCACCGACTCTATGAAGTAGCTGACACCTTCTATACTCCCGTGAAATCGATTCTTGAGATTGCAAGCGATAGCGGAATCAAGTCGGGCATCGTGATAGAACTGCTGGGAGCGAAAGCGATGCTAAATCGAGTCGATCTCGCCATAGGTGTGGAAAACCTTCACGGGATTATTGATTACGATCGAAGAATAACTGATCTGGCACTTAAAGCGTTCAGATCAGAAGGAATAAGGTTACTGATGATACATCTGCGGGCAATCGATAACTGCGCACATCACTACGCGAAAGCGTGGGACGATTTTATTTTTTCAGCACGAACGATCGATGAGAATTTGGAGCGTATCTGTCAAGGCTTGTGCCGGCCTACGTTGATCCTAGCAACGTCCGACCATCCTATCCACGTGGAAAAGTGGGCGCACCTTGAAAACAATAACACGGATGTGCCACTGATTGCCAGCTATGTGAACGCAGCTAGCGGCCCAAAAAAAGGAGAATAAAGGCTGCTTACGTTCTATGTTGGCCTCTGCCGACGTAATAGTTAAGTCTATCAAGCTCTGGTTCACAAGAGTTAGATAATGAAAGACAGACACGTCTTGGAAGCGTTGGGAAAAGCTTACGTCGTGGTCGAAGACGGACACGTGGTCGAGGTTGGAGAACCGTTAATCGAACGGTGTCCAATTTTTGCAAAGGCTCGCGGCATTGAAGAGATTACTCAAGAGGTAGTAAAGCAGAATATCGAGTTCCGGATTCGCGATTTTGGTATGTGTACAGGCGAGCGGGCAATCGAGATGGAGGTTTTTGTTGGCTTTGGCGCGTCTGAAGTAATGATGACTGGACTCCGGCGGGGTTTGATTGACGCCAGTGTCTCGGTTTGTGAGGGTGTTGGCACCGTTATCACATCCAGTCCTACCCTCACGCAAGGAATTGGAGCGCGGATTTCGGGCGTCATAGAAACGACCCTGATTCCGAAGCTTAAGAATCGAGTCGAGGAAAAAGGAGGAATTCTGCTTGATGGGAACAACGCCATTATTAATCAGCCTTTGGGCGTTGCGCGAGCTATAGAAATGGGTTTCGAGCGCGTGGCTGTCACCGTTGCGACGCTCTCTGACGCTCAGCAATGTCGCCTTATCGAGCGCGAAACGGGAGCCACGGTAGTTATCATCGGCGTGCACGTAACCGGAATGGAACAGGACGTCGCGAGCGATTTCATTGACGCGGTCGACATAACTACGGGCTGTGCGTCGCGAGCGATCAGAGAAACTGTCAGCAACAAAGCGCTCGCACAAGTTGGAACTGGGGTGCCGCTGTTCGCCTTGTCGCAAAAGGGAAAAGAGTTGCTGCTCGAGAGGGCCAAGGAAGTCACGACCCCGATTCTCATCAACACGATGAAACTGCCGGTTCTGCCAGAAGATAAGCAACCAAGGCCTTTGATATGAGGGTATCCTGTGGACTATGAGTATGGCATCAATACGAAGTTAGTGCACGCCGGAGAACGTCCAACTCCCAACAACTTCGCGCTAGCACCGCCGATTTACCAAACGTCGAGCTTCGCAATAGACGAGATCCTTCCATCGGGTATAAAACGCGGAAAGTACGTCTACTCCCGGCTTTCAAATCCCACACTCACTGCATTAGAACTAAAAATGGCGGCCGTTGAGGGGGGCGATGCCGCGGTCAGTTTCGCCACAGGGATGGGGGCCATTTCGGCAATAATGCTTACGCTGCTCAAATGCGGCGATCATCTTATCGCTGATCAAGTGCTCTACGGTAGCACCTATGACCTTTTAAAAAGAGGCGCTCCACGCCTCGGCTTTGAGGTAAGCTTTGTCGACACCTCTAATCCCGAAAATGTAGCTGAGGCCGTACGAGACAACACGAAGCTTGTTTTTTTTGAAACCCCGGCTAACCCGACGCTGAAGTTGGTGGACATTCGTAAAGTCGCGGCAGTCGCATCGGAAAATAAAGTCAAAACGATCGTCGATAACACCTTCCTAACTCCCTATTACCAAAAACCCCTCGAACTGGGGGCCGATATCGTCGTGCATAGCGCGACGAAATACTTGAACGGGCACGGCGACGCATTAGGAGGGATAGTTATCTCTTCTTATGAAGAAGCAGTTACAATCAGAAAGGGGGTCTTGCGCGATATGGGCGCCGCACTTAGTCCTTTCAACGCCTTTCTTATCTTGCGCGGACTTCGCACGTTGGCAGTAAGGATGGAGCGTCACACACAGAACGCGACTGAGCTCGCTGTCTTCTTGAAAGCGCATAAGGCCGTTAAGCAGGTTCTTTATCCCGCATTCGACCGAAACTTCGAGAGCAATCCCAATCTGAAGAAGCAAATGGCAGGCTTTGGAGGAATGCTGGCTTTTAGGATTCGCGGAGGAGTCGAGTCAGCGGTGACTTTTTTGAACTCTCTCAAACTGTGTACGGTCGCGGTGAGTCTCGGCGACACTGCGACTCTGATCGAGCATCCGGGACTTATGACTCACGCAGTTATTCCCAAGGAAGAGAGAGAAATGCTCGGGATCACGGATGATCTTATCCGCGTGTCTGTTGGGCTTGAAGATGTTGCGGACATTAAGGCGGACTTGGAACAAGCGCTCGATGTGATTTAGTGCGTGTCTGAACGTGTTACCGCACGTCGCCTGCTGCTTCTCTAAATCGGGCTGTTACGAATTCTGGATCGAGGGTGGTCAAAAACCATCCTGCCCGAGGCCCCGACGTTTTTGCGAGGAGCGAAATGTATATCGCTTTAAACGCCTCTTTCGAGTGAATCCCCACTTGTTCACTGATGTTGTAGACTTCATTGTGCAACCACTCAGCATCCATGCTGTCCGTCTCGAGTGCCTTCGCCAGCTTCTCTAATACTTTTCTCTGTCCCGCTGTGAGCGTTTTGACTTGGACTGGAAGCGTGCGCTGAACCTCAAACTTCACAAACGGCGGTGCAAAACGGTCGAGCCAATTTCTGACGTTCTGCGCTCTTCTTTTTAGGGCGGTCGTGTCGGTAGTTTCGTAGCCGCTTCGACGAAGAACTTCTACCAGCTCGTCGCAGTTGTGTGCGATTTGAACCGCCGTCACCATGTGTCTGAACGGCACGTTGCACCCCTGCTCAGAGATTCGAGATAGCTCAAAAGCGCGACCTTCGCCGCGATCAAACTCATCAACCAACGTCAATAGCCCTAGACCCGGATCGAAATCGATCAGCTTCTCTGGCTTTGTTTTTATAATCATATATCGCAAAACGTCGGCAGGCGCGCTCTCTAGCATCTCCTGAATGCTAATAGTCACGCCTTTTGAGCTCGACATCTTGCCACGTCCTTTAAGGTGGATGTGACCATAAGGAACCGGAACAGGAGGGGTATACCCGTACACCTCTCTTGAGATACGCTGGCCAGTATCGTAGGAGCCCCCAGCGACAGCGTGGTCTTTGCCAAAGGGCTCAATAGTCACGCCGAGAATTTTCCAGCGTGCTGGCCAGTCGACGCGCCAGGCAAGTTTGCCTTGTCCCCTTGAGTAATCAGCAACTCCTTCGGCGCCGCAGTCGCATCTATACCGCACAGCAGTGCGAGCAGGAACGTGCTCAATGATTTGTGCCGCACTGATTCGCCGGCAGCGCTCGCAAAGCGGGTTATACGGACTCCACCCCGCCGGTAGTTTTCTCTTTGAAACGCTCTCAATTATGTCGGCAATCAGATTGTGCTGTTCGAGCGCGATTTTCGTCGCCTTTGTATAGAGCCCTTCCTTGTACATCCTGTCTGCTCGATAGACTTCAAGAGCGATGTCTAATTCACCTAGCGATTCTGAGAAAGGCTTGAGATAGTGCTCAGCATAGCTCGAACAGCAGCCAAAAGGATCAGGTATTTCTGACAACGGCATGCCGACGTACTTTTTGTAAGCGGCTGGCAAGAAAGGGTAGACCGTTCGAAGCGGGTCGTACGTATCAGCGATGTATATAAGCCGAGCGGTTTTTTCCGCGTCCCTAATAGCTCTGAAAATGGCGTCGCCAGTCACTACCTCCCGCATATTACCGACGTGAATATTGCCGGATGGAGTTATTCCTGTGGCTATGACTTGCTGCCCTTCGACGGCGCGTGCAACGACGTCCGCCCAGTGAATGTGTGCTTCTTCCATCTTTTATGCAGGAAGCAGAGCTTTTTCTTTAAGTCAATTGCGCTCGCTCATCAGTCGCCGGAACCGTTTCCCATACTCGGTGGTCGACAAAAACGTCAAGTCTTTTCTGAGCGTGTCAAGTCCGCTGGTCAGTGATCTTTTGGAGCGCCACGCGCGAATCGCAGATCACAAAGTTTCTTCGTGAATCCAGTCGAGATACGCTGGCGATCCCGATTCTATCGTGAAAGAGATGATGCAAGGGTTCTCGTAGCTGTGCAACTGTCGCACTCTGGCAGTAACCTTGTCGACTAGTGAAGACTTGGTCTTAATCGACAATGCATACTCCTCGTCTTCTTCGATGCTTCCCTTCCATCTATACAATGACTTGATCGGGGAAATGTTCACGCAAGCCCCTAGCTTTTCTTCGACTATTGCGCGGGCGATGCCCTTTGCCTCCTTTAGAGTTGCTGCAGTTACGTATATGTCAGAGAACATCATGAGACCAGTTAAGGTGAAGGCCGCTTGGATTATTTAACTCTTGCATTAGTTATCTTCGCAGCTTATTGGCTTCTCGTGATATTTCTGAATAGCCGAGGCATCCTAGCGCGACACGGCGTTAGCGCTTACGGTCCTATTCTAATGCTCCGGACAACACAGGGCTTGCGTTTGCTTGACAAGTTAGCGCGTCCAAAACGGTTCTGGAGGTTTTTTGCGAACGTCGGCATTCCCTTGACCGTTGTTGCTATGTTCTTCATGTTGGCCATCCTCGTTGTTGGTGACGTCAGGATCTTGATCACACAGCCCGCGCCCACCACTTTGAACGCTCCACAAAACGTGTTGCTTCTTCCCGGAATAAATCAATTCATTCCGTTAACATGGGGACTCATCGGCTTGATAGTCACACTGGTGGTTCACGAGCTCTCACACGCAATCTTGAGCAGAGTGGCAGACATCAAAGTGAAATCACTCGGTCTGCTCATCGCGCTAGTGCCGATCGGAGCTTTCGCAGAGCCAGACGAATCGCAACTGCTTGGGATAGACGCTAAACAGGGCCAAAAAATTGCTACGCGTCCAGAACGGCTTAGGGTCTTCAGCGCCGGTATAACAGGAAACTTCGCCGTTGCACTCATAGCACTCATGCTGTTCTTCGGCCCGGTGCTATCATCTGTAACGGCAACAAGCGGCTTTGGGGTGGTATCGGTTGTTTCTGGATCACCCGCGGAACAAGCGGGGCTGCAACCGGGTGTGACCGTCTCTCAGATTAATGGCATTACGATCTCTGACGCGAACGCCTTTCAAGCATTCATGAACTCGACCCACCCAGGGCAGATCGTTACGGTGAAAGCGATAGATCAGGGAACTCCCAAGACCTTCGGTATTGTTTTAGCCAAGAATCCCAACTCCGATAAGGGGTTTCTGGGCATCGGAGGAGGGTCAGCGTCAGAACTCCTCACTTTCCTTAAGGGGGTCCCGAGTAACCTCAATACTTTTCAAGGGTGGGGCGTCCTTATAGGTCTACCTTTGCTCGTTTTTGGTGGCTTTACAGGCAATATCGCGCACCTTTACCAGCCTATCGGGTGGGCGGCCCCGCTTGGGAACGGCTTTTTTTGGATAGCAAACACTCTCCTTTGGGTGGGGTGGCTAAACTTCTACGTAGGGCTCTTCAACTGCCTTCCCGCAGTCCCCTTGGATGGCGGACACATCTTCAGGGAGCTCTTTAAGTCGCTCACCGAAAAGATCCTGCGAAATGCCAAAGATCAAGAACGGGTCACAAGCGCACTCGCGACGACGCTTGGCGCTGTGATACTCGCCTCTTTCTTGATCTTGCTGATCGGTCCCTATGTCTTTGGCACATTTTAAGACTCTAAGCGCGCTTCAAGAAGCGGTTGGCTTCTAGTACTGGCCGAGGCCGTAAAGAAGCTGACGAGCGGGATTTTCTAGATGAGATGCTGACCAAGCACTCTGCGAGCGTGTCTTCGGATTTGGAGTTCGCCTGCCAGTTCTCAATCTAAAGGTGGCAAAAGAATTCATAGACGGCCGCATTTCGACAGTCACTCAAGACGTCAAATATCTTGCGGAGTATCCGGCGTTTGCAAAAAAAAGCGGCTGGCTTGCTGCATGTGACTTTAATGGAAACCCTAAAACCTTCGCTAAGCCAATTCGTTAGCAGTTACATAAGATGCTGCTCGTTCACGAAGTGACTCAAATCGGCCGCATCGAAAGCTGCCGCTAAAGATGAGCAAGATTCGAGGTGCTTGGGCTAGCATGAAGCTCGTTTCTGCAGGTCGCTTGCATGTATAGGCGACTAGTGCGAACGCTCGCACGCGTCGATAATTGCCTGTCCAGTAACGAACGTAAGCTCGTGTCGTTTTGCGTACTCGATCGAGTCTCGCTTGGTTAGGGCGCTCCCGCTTTGTGCATCGAGCATTTCGCACATAGCCATAGCCGGGACGATGCCAGCCATCTCAGCTAAGACTATTGAGAGTTCTGTTTGTCCTCTTCGTTCTAAAATTAGCCGCTGGGCTGCTCGAAGCAACGGGACGTGTCCCGGAGACCGAAAAGCTGCACCGAAGTCAACTGGAAGATTAAGCGCCACCTTCTCCACAGTGAAGCCAAGCTCTGTAATAGTGAGTGCGCGATCTATGTCAGTTATCCCGGTCCTTACACCCCGGTGATTAACGGCGATTGAAAAGGAGGAGCGCGTATCATAAGCAAGATCGCCGGGCTTCTCGCAGACAGAGTCAAGCTTCAAGCTGCATCCATTTGAGCTAACGAATTTCAAGATGTCTGACATGAAGGGGAGACACAGACTTTCAGCAGCTTGCGGAGAAATGGCAACGCAGATCAGCCCTCCCGCCTCTACGCGCATTCGCGCCACCTGTTTAGGCGTCGTGGAGACGGCGGGCACTACCATGTCCGTCTCGCCTTCTCTGTCTTCTGAATCATAAATAAGTACCATCTCTCCTCTTCTTACTGCCTTAATTGCCTCTGCTACGCTCATACTATCGCGACCTCTATAAAATCGCCATTATCTGTGTTGAGAGTCTGTTTGATTGAAACTCGAGCTACGGTCTCGATCACGTCGTTCTTATAATGGGAGCGATCAGGCACAATCACGGCTCCGTCGATGCCTCCAATCGAAGCTCTATAACACCTGATACCGCCATAGGTACGGTTGCTGGTCTTGAAGCTTGCTATATTAATGGGGGTTAGGTTGTTCAGCCGCACGCGGGCTGCGGCGCTTTCTTCATCCAACTTTACGTTCAGCGTGCCCGGATATGGCGTGAAACCTAGCCGCTCTTCAAACTGCTTTGTGTAGCCGCGGATCGAGAGGTAGTACCGGCCCTCGCCCAAGCCTGATACTATGGTGCCGCTTAATTCTATCACTGGTTTTGATTCGAAAATGGACTTATAAGCTAGGTACTGTTCTTTTAGTACGTTGGATCCCTTCTCCGTAATGGTAATAGCTTGCGATCTGCCTGATAGCGTTCGCGCAATCAAACCCCCTTCCTCGAGTTCTTTCAGCCTTCGCGAGACCGTCATAGGACTGGTTCTGAGCCTCTTAGCAAACTCAACGGTTGATACTTGGATAGGTTTTTGCACCGCGTTAATAAGCGCGAGCTCTAGAAGCGGATCTTTCATTGAATCTTGAGTCACCAATATTGATATGCCTATCAATAATGAGTTGATGTTATAAGAAGCTATTTGCTCTGAGCGTCCCCTGCTGCTACGAAGCGGTATGAGCGCATCGCCGAGCTCTGGGCTTGGGTGCAAAGAATCTAGCTTCAGATGCAGCTGACGCAGAGTTTGCACGCTGGGCAAAGTTAGCAAGAAGGCGTGGCGCGTCTACTGCAGATACGCTGTCGAAGCGTTGAATTTCGTCGGCCGAATCGACAGTTGACAATTTGCTTCTTTTCTTGAGCTTTGTCCTGTCGATCGGTTTCCTTGTCGATTCAAACGGCTTGCATACGGATAGTTGTGAATACTGGGCCCCGCAGGTCGATCTTTTTGTTCCGGCTTGTTACGTATCGTGTGGCAACTGGATCTATTCTAAGGTTTAAGTCGTTTGGAGAGCGAGAGATCCGAACCCGCACCTCGAGGTTCGTCTTGCCCTGTTGTAAGGCTTGTTCGATCTCGTACGCAGCTTCGGCTGCGAATGCTTTTATGTACGTTATCCCTGTCGAAAGGCCTTCGAGCTCTGTAGCCCCTATGACGTTTCCATCTTTGACAAAAACCTCATTCAGAAAGGCCGGTCCGCAAAGTTTCGTGTTCTCTTCAGGCTCTATCACAGTGATTCGTACGAACTTGTGTAGGAGCTCTCCCTCCCACGCCACGAATTCAACGGGGCTTGCATCGGCGCCGTGCATTTTGCACACGTTGACAATTGCTTGTTGTATTGCTTCTCCCTGCAGCGTCGCGGGGGCGTTTTTTAGGGTGATGAGACTGGCTAGCTCATCGTCCGTCAAAACGAATTCTCCGTAAAACTGCGGGAATACAAGCGTTCTTATGTCCTTAAATGCGTGCGCGATCATTGCGATTCTCTCTACTCCAATGCCACAGTTCACAACAGGATATTCGATGCCATAGTTAGCCAATGTGAGGGGGCTGTATAACCCGAAATCGGCTACTTCGAGCCATCCAGCGTCGTTGCTTTTTGCATCGTTAAAATTAGGAGAATATGCAAAAGCCTCGTAGTGCTTTCCTGGCGCATAGTAGGTATCTGTGCCGGTGGCAACTTGTCTGAACTGAAAATCCTCAAATCCGAACGGCCGCAAGAACTCCTCGATTAGCCATTTGCCTACATCAATAGACACGTCCTCGTCCATTACGACGCACGAAGCGGAATTGTGCACCCGAAGGTGCGTTGCATCCTCACGCTGCTCTCTTCGGTAGCGAGGACCAATCGAGAAAAGCGTTACGGGTACGGTGGTGTATTTCTGGACAGTGGCTAGCGTATCGAACCAGGCTGCAGTCATGTGCGATCGCAGCGTCAGGTTGGAAGCCAGGGGTTTCAAATCCTTGAATTCGAAAAACACCTCTTCGAACACTTGTATGGCGCGGTCGTCGGGGACATTCAGTTCTTTTGCGATCTCTCTAATTAGCTCATCGCTCTCCAGCTCGCCGGTTTTGAGTTTGTGAAGCGTCAACTGAAGCGCGGCAACTTTTTTGGGGGGCAGGTGTATACCGAAGCTCTTGATCATCTCCTGCTTCTGTGAACTCAAACCGACGTCCGGCCTAGGCAGAGCGGCGAGATAGTAGCATCTGTCGAGTATGGCAAAACCGGTCGGCCCCCACTGCTTCATTATGTCCGCTTCGGGAAATATCGTCTCGTTGATTACTTCGTCGAACCCTAGCTCCAGCAGTCGTTGCCGCATTTTTTCGATGAGCTCGTTCAGCACGTGCGGCGCGCCTCGCGAGGGCGCTCGCTCTATCCGACGCAGGTCGTAGATACTCCCGTCGTTAAGCAGTTCACCGCCGTATTTCCACGCCTCTTCGAAGCTTTTTTCTTTGATTCGCAGTATTTCGCTCGTTGGAATCTTTTTCAAAACGGGAGCCTCCAAGCACGGGCCACGCAGCTGGCTTTGTATGGATTGGCTTGCGCAATGGCGCTACAAACCCCTCAACACGATTATACTTAAGTTTTTACGTGATAAAGGGGCACTATATAGAGAGCGAGCTACGTTAGCGTCAAATTACACAGAACAGAGGACCACGCAGGCTAGCTGAGCACGCTTGAAGAGGGCCAGGTTCTGTGGGAGCCGTGTATAGCAAAGGATGCGAGTTGTGCCAGCTTGGCGCGAAGATGGTGCTTTTTGTCACTGGCTTGTGCTATAGGAGCTGTTTCTATTGTCCTTTGTCTGAACACAGGAAGGGAAAAGACGCCGTATATGCGAACGAGCGTCTTGTAGAATGCGATACCGATCTTATAGTCGAGGCACGTTCCATGGACGCTCTCGGAACCGGTATCACCGGGGGCGAACCGTTGTTGGCTCTCCCCAGAGTCCGACATTATATGAAGCTCCTAAAAAGTGAGTTCGGACCGCAGCACCATATTCACCTTTACAGCTCTCTTGCTCCCTCGGGGCACGCTCTCCGCGTGCTTGCTCGTGCAGGATTGGACGAAATCCGCCTTCATCCACCGATCGAGGAGTGGGACAACTTTGCATCATCTCAGTATTGCGAGGCGCTCAAATATGCCAAGACACTCGGTTTGGAGGCTGGCGTCGAGATTCCAGCCATAAAGCCCGTCCCTGCGATTTTGAGCGTTCTAAAAGAGGTCTCTGGCTTTCTGAATCTTAATGAACTCGAGTTTTCAGAAACAAACTATAACGCTATGACCGCCGCAGGGTTTGTTCCGTTTGAGTCTGGCTACGCCGCCGTCGGTAGTCGACAGATAGCCGAAGAGATTGCTAACGATGAGGTGCCGACGTATTTCTGCCCCTCTGCGTCAAAAGACAGCGTCCAGCTTAGAGAACGATTTAAGCGCAAAGCGCGGCGTTTAGCTAGACCGTTCGATGAAGTCACCCAGGACGGTACACTCGTGTTTGGCGTTGTAGAATCGGTGCCGAGTTTCGATTGTCTCACTGGCATCTCTAATGACGATTATGCGATTGTTAATGGCGAGTTGCACATGTCTTGGCAACAAGCGCTCCGGCTTGCAAAAAAACATCCGGTGCTGGCCGAGGCAGCGCGTGTCGTAGAGACGTATCCGGACGGGACGGTCGTTGAAGTAACGCCCCTGAATTATTGCTTAAAACCGAAAACGTAAATACTTCCGCGCTGACTTAGTATCGCCCCGGATGTGATTGCGCTGAACGGCAAAAATGTTGAGAACCGACTGAAGAGTTATCTTGAACGAGATGGGCAAGGGGTGCGAAGGGCCGTGCTTGAACTGTTTCTCGAAAAGCACATCTTCACAACTGAAGAGGTTTATCGACATCTGAGGGACGGCGGGTACGACGTAAGTTATCGGGGAGTTTCCGCCATGGTAGGGCTTATGAATACTCGATTGGGCATCTTTAGAATAGATGTCACCAAGAATCACAACGTCTATTCGCTAAAAGACTCATACAAAGACGTCGTTCGCTCGCTCCTGAGCGAAGAAAAGGGACTTGTCACCGAGGATATCTTGTCCTAGAGGCTTTATGTCGTGGATCAGAGAAAACGCGCATAACTCACTGTACAAAGCTTACGAACGGCTTTTGGTCAGAGAAGTGGGGTCAGCCCAAATGCCCCAACATGTCGCCATAATACAGGACGGCAACCGGCGATATGCAGACAAGATAGGCGAACCACGCGCGTGTGGCCACGTTTATGGCGCGTTGACGACTGAGCGGGTATTGTGGTGGTGTCTGGATCTCGGAATCGAACAACTGACGCTTTATGCCTTTTCAACCGAAAACTACCGTCGCTCGAAAGAGGAGCTCGTACCGTTGTTCTCGCTAATCGAACAGAGGTTTGTCGATCTCTACAATGAAGAGAAAATCTACGAAAAAGAGGTTCAGGTGCGAATGATCGGAGAACGCGAACTGTTGCCCGACGGTGTGCTCCGGTCTGTCGAGCGAGTGGAGGAAGCCACTCGTCACTTCAGAAAGCACTCCTTGAACTTTGCTCTGGCTTACGGAGGACGAAAGGAGATCGTCAATGTCGTCCGGTCCTTGGCAGCGCTGGTGGAAAACGACACCATAAGCGTTGACGAAATCGATGAAGATATGCTCACAAAGCTTTTCTACAACAACAATGCACTCGCGAACGTTGATCTTATTATCCGATCCGGTGGCGAAGCGCGAACGTCGAACTTCTTGCCGTGGCAGGCGAATGGCAACGAGTGTTGTTCCTACTTTTGTGCCCCATATTGGCCGGAATTTCGAAGAATTGATCTTCTCAGAGCTATCCGCACGTTTCAAGAGAGGGAGCGGGAGCGCAGAATCAGCATCGTTGAGCGCGCATTCTCTTTTCTCAACGAGATAGGCAAAGTCGAAGTGGAAGAGGTCTTCAAACTCTCACGAAAAGCTTGCGTCATTAGTCACGAAGAAGTAAAGGAGATTCTGCGAGACATTGTCCCGGCAATCAACTAATAACGACTGATGAGAACGGCGGTCATACTCGCGGGAGGCAAAGGTTCCAGACTCAATTTCGTAGAAAAAGCGCTGCTTGAACTCCACGGAAAACCGATACTGAACCACATTATTGAAACGCTCTCGCGCTGCGTTGATGAGATTATCGTTGTTGCGAGAGATGAGGAGCAGCAAAGGAAGCTGCACCTCGCCGGCGTCACCATCGTGCGTGATGAGGTACAAGATTTTGGGCCTGTGGCAGGTATTTGCAGCGGGTTAAGTGCGTCCAGTTCTCAATACTCATTTGTCGCTGCCTGCGATATGCCGTTCATAAAGGCCGACGTCGTCGACTTGCTGTTTCATAAGGCTGCAGGGTATGACGTAGCTATTCCATATCCACCGGAACCATTGCATGCGGTGTACAGGCGCAAACCCACGATTCGGGCGGCGAAGGCGGCGATCCAGAGGCGGAAAGGGGCTATAATGTACGTCGTTGATCAGCTCCAGGTTAACTACGTTCCGAAAGATGAGATCCGCATCATAGACCCCAGCTTGTGCACTTTCGTGAACATTAACAGCGTAGAAGACGTCGAAATATTAAACAAGAAAAACCTGTGTGACTAAGTCGTCGGTCCAGATTCGGCGTCCGTTCGAGCTGGCGGTGCACGCGTGGCGTTCGGTGGTTTTTTTCGCGTCGCGAATAGCAGAACGAGCACGGCGCCTAGGATCCCGCAGAAAAGCACCGTGCCACTGATGGCGCCACCGCCGGCATACCCGTGCAAACCGGTGCTTACGCTTACGTAGGTTTGGAGAAATGGAAGGACGTACCCCACGCCAAGAAACGTGCAGATGGCCGACATAAATCCAAACGCGGCGATATAAGCAGCAAGAGAAGCGCTCCAGTTCTGTGTCTTCGCGTGCAGATAGATGAGAAACACGAACCATGTGATGAGCGCCCACGTCTCTATCGGATCCCAGCTCCAGTAACTTCCCCAGGCGCTCTCAGCCCAAATAGCTCCGGTTATTATGCCGATAGTGAGGAGAGGAAATCCTACTGCGACGCTTTTATATGCTAAATCATCGAGCTGCTCTAGACTGAAGTTTGCAAGGATGCCTGTCGATTCTGGAGTACCTAAGGGTGGGGTGTCCTTAGAGCCGGTGTCTCTCTGACGGTTCAAGCCTTCTGTCACGCGCGCCTCGCTTAGCTGTTTGTCTTTGAACAAATACAGTATACTCGCTACGAAAGCGATAATGAAAGCGCAGTACGATAGAATGATGATTGGCACGTGTATAAAGATCCAAACGCTCTGCAACGCTGGGATAAGCGGGGCGGGGTTTGTCGGTTGCATGGAGGCGAAGCCGAGCAGTACGAATGCGAGCGGCATGATCAGCACTCCGGCACTCTTATAGTCAGATTTGAAGTTCAATATCACGTAGGCGCCCACGGCAGCCCACGCAAAAAATGACATCACTTCATAGGTGCTTATCCAAGGGGGGTAACCCGCGTACAGCCATCGGGTCGCAAGTGCAAGGGTTTGAAATGCGAATCCAAAAAGTGCTAGGGTAAATCCCATCTCCGCGAGTCGTCGCTTTTTTAGTGAAAAATATAACACAAAAAGGACCGACGAAATCAGATAGGTTCCAAGTGCAATTTCGAATCCAAGATGTTCAAGAGCTGCTGCGTCCATGGGTCGTTCCACTCAGTTTCAACGCTACCTCATATTTCTTCTGATTTGTTCGCATGGTCAAGTCTATGAGCGCGGCTCTCCAGCTTCGTGCGCACGCCCTCAATCTCCCTAAAAAACCTTGCTGAGCTTTTGTTACTGATCGCGCCGAGCTGCGTGCTCTGGTCGGACTGCTTGATCCAAATTCTCTTGTGTGGGACGTAAAGCGATAGCATTATCCCCACTAGCGTGACCGCTGCTCCGGCCCACACGAAGGGGACTCCTGACGTGCTTTTGATTTGAAATGCGACCCAGGCAGTTCCGGACTCTGTCACTCCGTAGCCATAAAGGTAGAAAGTAAGCCCTTTGTACGTTAGCGGCCCGTTGACCGTGACGGTGTGAGTCTGAATAAGGTTTCCATCTAGCACGGTTACCGTAGCCGTGTAGTCTCGTACGGCACCGTTATTGTAATAGCTGACGCTAAAATCGTCGAGTCGCAAGGCAAAGCCATCGACTTGCAGCGAACTGCCTTCTGGAATGACTGTAATTTTGTTGTTGTATGGGTTTGCATTTCCATAAGCGGCTCCAATGGCAACGCCAAGCAAGAGTATTAACACTCCAAAATGCGCGACGTAAGGTCCGAATCTACCAACCCTCCCCTTCTGAGCCAACAAAAAGGTTGTACTCCCGGTCATTGTTTCACGGATCGCGTACCCTTTCAGACTGTCTCTGACTTGGGTAAGCGTGACGCCTGAAAGGCGCACGTAGTACGGGAGCGCCTGCATGAAGCGATCACTTACCTCTACTTGAGGCCGTCGCAAGTCGCGCCATAAGGGAGCGATCCTCGTCAGACTGCAAAGGGCGGTTGATATCGCAAGTATTCCAATAAGAGCGACAAACCAAGGGCTTCCAAAAACTACGTCGCCACCAGGGTAAAGTGTACCAACAACTGAGACGAGTATAATCAGGCCTATGACAGCGACTGCAAATCTGGTCGAAGTCAGCACTTTGATTGCGAAATTCATATTGTTGACGTAGATTCTCAGTTGTAGAGCAGTCAAGTTAGAGGTTTACACAGACTGCTCCCGGTTCAAGTGGTGGTTACTGTCGACCCGACGAAATCGGATGTGCGCGACAGATAGGCCCGTCGCGCAATCACAGCCCGTGCCGTCGTTGTCTTTTCTGATAGTCGCGGATGGCCCTGAGCAAATCCATTCTTCTAAAATTCGCCCAGTTGACTTCGGTGAAGTATAGTTCGGAATAAACCGCTTGCCATATCAAGAAATCGGTCAAGCGATTCTCGCCTGTTCTTATCACGAGTTCAGGCTCTTCCTTGAAGATCAGGTGCGCACTAATAGTATCCTCGGATATCTCATCGGCGCACAGCTCCTTGTTCTTGACCTCTTGCGCTATCGATCGGATGGCTTGGACTAGCTCTTTCTTACCTCCGTATCCGATCGAGATGCTCACAGCAGGGGTCTCCTCGCGGCTAATGGTTTCTGGGGCGTCAGGTGAGTAGATAGTGGCAGTTACTGACGTAGATTGAAGACAGTCAGTAATCCTTTGGACGATCTGCGACCGCAGTCTTTGATTTACCTCTTCTCCAAGGCGCAGCATGTTTATGTAGACGGTTACTCGACTTATGCCAATCTCGTTGCACCACGAGGCGAAGGCGCTAATTCTCTTGTAAGCGTCGACGGTATCAAGATCCTTTTCGGCAATGACGAGTACCACGTGTCGTGGCACTTCTCGAATCTGATCGAAAAGTCGTCGTTCGTAAAGGTTCGAAATCATCCTTGTCCTCTCTCATCTCTGTCTGCGCTCTCACTAGCCGTCGCAAACGTAAAGTACTTCCAACGTGAACTAAAAGGGGGTTAGCGTGAACATCGTTGAAGCACGCAGACTGACACTTCGCGCGAGTTTTGGGTTGGTCGCCCTGGTTGTTCCGTTTTTGGGGAGCATAGGATCGCTTTTTTTCTTTTTGTTCTTGTCCTTGTTGATTGTTCTCATTAACCCCAAGATGAACGTTTTCCTGCTGCTCGCAACGGTGCCTGATCGAAAATCTGAAGTGCTTATCAAGCCGCTCGCTCTGACGTTATCTTTGACAGCGTTGTGCATATTTAGCGTAGTCTCTAGCTTGCCACTGTATATAGTGAGCGACGTTATTATAATTGTAACGTTGGCTGAAGTTCTGGCTGTGCTCTTTGAATCGTACGGCGGCTTAACCAGCAGTTTGGTTTTTATATTGTCAGGCGGTTTTTTTGGAGTTCTGGTTGGGGGGGCTGCTGCCACGTTTACAAGCGCGAACGTTTCGGCGGACTTCTTGCTTTTTGTTGCTATGATCGGCGCGATTGTGGGGGCACTATTGCGGAACATTTTGCACGACATAGAAGAGAATGTGGTCGTGCCACTCGGCATCGGTTTTGCCATGTGGCTCTTCGTCGGGGTCGACTACTCAGTGCCTGTGCTGCGACTTCTCTTGACCCTCCTCTTCATGATCCTCCTGGGCTACGCCCTTGGGAGGGTCAGATTGGCAGACGTCTCAGGAGTTCTCAGCGGCATCTTAATGGGCCTCCTTATAGTCTCTTTCACGGACTTTCGGTGGTTCGTGCTCATCCTCTCGTTCTTCGTTATTGGCGGAATTTTTACGAAGTACAAGTATGAGTACAAACGGGCTATCGGCATTGCGCAAGCGGGGGGTGGCGCGCGGGGGTACAGGAATGTCTTCGGCAATGGACTTGTAGCGCTCGTTTGTGCTATCGCTTTCGGGATCACGGGCAACGCGCTGCTTGTCGTCGCGTACATTGGTGCCGTAGCGACGGCCACGGGTGATACCCTCGCGAGCGAGATCGGACAGACCCACAGAAAGCTGCCGCGGTTGATCACTGACCTGCGGTTAGTACCGCACGGCACCGACGGTGGGATAACGACGCTGGGAGAGTACTCTGCTTTGGCCGGAGCTGCAGCGATAGCGATTATCGGCGTTATGCTTGGAGTTGGAGCCTCTAACATGGCGGTTCCCGTCATTCTCGGCGGTTTTTTCGGAGCCAACTTCGATAGTGTTTTGGGAGCGGTATTGGAACGACGGCACTATCTGACCAACAGCTCGGTCAATCTGTTAGCAACTGCGGCCGGTGCTATCGCAGCGGTGATTATCTATCTATTGCTTTTGTGAAACTCAGAATCACGTGTCCTCAGCCCTTTGCCCGAAAGGTCATCGCGTCGGACGACGAAGAAGCTTCTCGATCGAATACAGGTCACCTGATAGTCAGATGCTCGCTCAAAAGCCGAAGAACGATTGCTTCGCGTAGGTCGCTTACGCAGTTGAAGGGCGATTCTTCCAACCTGAAGACGAGCGAGAACGTGACGCCTTCTTCATCTGTTTTTGATACAATTACTTCAATTGTTTGTTGGTTGATCGCTGCTGCTTTTTCCGCTTCGTGTCGAATGATCTGCTTTGCCAGTCGCAAGTCTGAGTCATAGGAAACGCGAACATCTATTCGAGCTGCGATGTTAGAGTCAGAGTGGTTGAAAACTACCTCGCTCGTTATTGCTGAATTTGGAATGATCATGTGTGCATCGAGCAGGTGAATAACCGTATGTCTGAAGGTGATATCCTCTACAAAGCCGGATTCTCCGCGCACGGTAATAAAATCACCCACTCCAAATGGTTTGAATATAACAATAGCGATACCTGCGATGATATTCGAAAGGGTGTTCTGGGCGGCGATTCCGATGATGATACCGATAATGCTGACGCTGGCAAAAATCGCGATAGACAGCGACTGCAGCTGCGGCGTCGATTCGATTATAATGATGAGCCCGGTTACGTAGACTGCCGCGATGATAAGCCGTCGAAGAGCGATGTATTTAGTGGCGCTTACTCTCAGTCTTATCGAAGCCTGGCGTAAGTACCGGTCCAGAAACGTCTCAATCACGCTGGCCGCGATGATGGTGACTGCTGCGAAGAGTAAGACTCTCAACACGATGGCTGCTGGCGTGTTCAAATCGTAAAGGTCGTTTGGCAGTGCCATGTGCTTACGAGAAGCCTTCCGCTCAAAAGGTGGAACGCTACTCCGGATAGTAGTATTCCCCGTCTTCGCGTTGTTGGCGGTCCAACTTAGAAGCCATTTTGTTTACCCTCGGCCGGTGGGTGTCTTGATCCCTTCGGAAAGTGATTCCGATGTCTTTCAAGAAGCGGTTCATCCCATCGTGCATGTCGAAAGGACCTTCCGCTGCGCCACGCACGCCAGGGTCTCCGGCAAAAACCATCAAACGCTCACTGGCGAGGTCGATCATATAGATATCGTGATCAACAAGCAGCGTGCCTACCTTCTTGTTCTCGGTGAAGCGCCGAATCAGACTCGTTGCCAGCGCCCGCTGCTCTACATCGAGATGTGCGCTCGGCTCATCGAGCATGAAAAGGTCAGCATCGCGGCTCAGGCACGCTGCGATGGCTACCCGTTGGAGTTCACCGCCGCTCAAATTGTCTACAGAGCGCTCTAGTATGTGCTCGAGCTGCAGCGGTCTGAGGATTTCAGTTCGGTAGTAGCTCGTATCGTAGGAATCGGTGATCGCTCTTAGCAGAGAGCCGACGTTTTCTCCTGAATTATCTTTTCCCGTCACATATTGTGGTTTGTAAGAAGTCTTAACTTCCACGTCGACCTTTCCTTCGTCCGGTTCGATAACCCCTGCGAGCAACCTTACAAATGTTGTTTTTCCGGTGCCATTAGCGCCCATTATGCCGATTACACCTTTTGTAAGCTCGCCGCCTTTTGCCTCAAACGTGAATGAATCGTAGCTCTTTTTGAGATGTTCGACGTGCGCCAGGATGCGCACATCCGTGTCGAGGCGCGGTGCGTGGAGCTCAAATTTGATCGGATCGGTTCTGATTCGGACGTTCTCTTCTCGAAGATACCCCTTAAGGTATTCATTAATGCCGACCCTGACTCCTTTCGGACTCGTAATGACACCGTATGCCCCAGGTTCACCAAAAGCGATATAAACGATATCTGCAAGCAAATCAAGGATCGCGAGATCGTGCTCAATGACTAAAACGTTTTTTTGCTTTGCAAGCTCCCGGATCGTTCGTGCGATCTTGACGCGCTGATAAATATCAAGATACGGTGTCAGTTCGTCGAAAAAGTAGAAATCAGCATCTCGAGCGATGGTGGCTGCAATAGCCAGGCGTTGCAGTTCGCCGCCACTCAAATGTCTTACCTCGCGCTCTTTGACGTCCCGAAGCTCAAGTTGATCGAACAGTTCGCGACTTATGCCGCGTTCGTCGGCTTTGTCTATGAGGTCCGCGACCTTACCTGCGTACGCGCGTGGGATAAGGTCAACGTACTGCGGTTTGCTAGCAGTTCGGAGCGTGCCTTCGTACACGCTCTTTAGATAATCGTGCAGCTCGGTTCCCGAGTAATGCTCCAGGACTTTTTCCTCGCTGACGTGGTCTTGCCCAAAATTTGGCTTGATCTCGCCGGAGAGAATGTTGGTTATCGTCGTTTTGCCTATCCCATTTGGTCCTAGAATGCCAGTTACGCGGCCACCTCGCGGAATCGCGAGTCCGTAAAGAGCAAAACCGTTGACGCCGTAACGATGGGTGGGCTGCTCTAGCTCCTCAGGTAAACTGACGATCGCTATCGCACCAAATGGACATTTTTTGATGCAAATACCGCACCCTACGCAAAGCTCTTCTGAAATGACGGGTTTGCCGTCGGGTCCAATGATTATCGTTTCGTCACCTGTTCTGACCCGAGGACAAAAACGCACACACTCTGTGCCGCATTTTTTGCTGCGGCAGCTCTCCTTTTTTAGTACCGCTATTCTCATCGTCGCGAGACCGCTTTGCTCGTCATGCCAAGGCCGGGCCATTCAACAATATCGTCCAGCTGACAAACCAGAAAGCGAACGTCATAAACACTAGGAAAAACCAATCCGTAAAACGATATTCTTTCGTGTCAATCTTAATGCGAGGCAGGGCGAGCCGCTGGGCATACACCACTACCAGAAGTATCAAAATCCCGTAAGGGGGCGCATAGTACGACAAAACTCCCCCGGCAATACCGAGCAGCGACGAAAGTAACGTCTTTTTGATGCCTTCGACGTGCTTTGTTTGTTCTTCTTGTTCTTGCTTTTCATCGGGTTTCGCCGGACCTTTTTTTTCAGCCTTTTGCGCGGCACCTTTTTTTTCAGTTTTCGGGGCAGCCTTTTCTTTAGTTTTTGCCATGCTTCGACTTCAACTAAGCCTCAACTGTGTTTATATGTTTTGCGGCTTTCGTGCTGCTGTTCGACGTGCTCAAATCATACGTAACTCAGCATCAGTGATTCGTATCCTGAAGGGGGGTGAGGACTCGTGCAACAGAGACGCGTCACAAAATCATAGGTTTTATTCGGTGTACCGACCATACCGTAGGACTAGTTCATTTACTAACGACACACGTGCGAGAGGCGATCGCTTGAAGAACGTAATGACGAGCGTTGACGTTGCAGCCCTTTTGCCAGAGCTGGACGTGCTTATCGGGGCGAAACTGGAAAAAGCCTATCAGCTCTCGCCTACTGAGATTCGATTGAAGCTTGCGACACGAAATGGAAAATACGATTTGGTAATCGAAGCAGGAAAGCGATTGCACCTGACGAGTAATCCTGCTTTAGCACCCGCCGTGCCCCCTAGTTTCCCGATGCTGCTGAGAAAGGAGCTCAAAGGCGGAAGGATTGCCGCGATTGCGCAATACGATTTCGACCGCATCGTGGAGATACAGTTTGTACGTAGCGATGACGAACGCTACCTGATATGCGAGCTCTTTTCTAAAGGGAACGTGATCCTTACCGACACATCCAAGCGCATTATTTTGCCGCTGCGAGGTATGAGGTCTGCCGCTAGGCAGGTCGTACGGGGGCAACACTATGAATATCCGGCAACGCAACTCAACCCTGTCGGCCTTTCGTACGACGAGTTTGAAACAGCGATTGCGTCCATCTCGCGCGACGTCGTGAGAACACTCGCTACGCGGTTCAATATGGGGGGCTTGTATGCTGAAGAAGTATGCTCAAGAGCTCACGTAGCGAAAGACAACACGAGCGTCACTTCAGAAGAAGCTCAGATGCTCTACGCAGCGCTCAGAGCCGTCTTCGATCCAGTACGATCAAGTAAGCTGAAGCCCCATATCGTGTGTGACGACGAATCGGTGCCCATCGACGTCCTCCCGTTTGAGGTGTCGCAGTTCGAGCGATACGAGAAACGCTATTTCGCAAGTTTCAATCAGGCCCTTGACGTCTACTACGGCCTAGAAGTTGAAAAACCAGAAACCACGTCGGCGGCGCAAGCGCGACTTGAGAAGATCATCGACAGGCAGAAGGAGGCAATCCAACAATTCAAAGGCCGAGAGCGTGAAAATCACTTCAAAGGAGATCTGCTGTTCGAAAAGTATCAAGAGGTCGATCGATTATTAAAAGCGGTGCGACATGCCCGAAAATCGAAAACGTGGGATGACGTAGGTCGCGTTCTCGGTTCTCTGTCGTTCGTAGAGCAGGTCGATCAACGCACCGGCACCGTGACAATAAACGTTGAAGGCGTCACAATAGACGTCGCTGTAGACAAGGATGTCCCGCAAAACGCGCAAAAGTACTATGAAAAAGCGAAGGTTATGAAAGCAAAGGCCGAGGGCGCGGAGCGGGCACTGGCACGCTCGATAACAACAATAGATCAAGAAAGAGCGGCTGTCGGAAAACAACCAGGGTCTGATAAACGTCGCCCGAAGAAGAAGAAAACTCGTTGGTTCGAGCGGTATCGATGGTTTTTTTCGACCGATGGCTTCTTGGTAATTGGCGGAAGAGACGCGGAAACAAACGAAGAACTGGTGAAGAAATACTTGGAACCCCGAGACCTATTTCTCCACGCCGATGTCCACGGGGCCCCTGCGGTGATCGTGAAATCTCAGGGCAAGGAAATACCCGAACCCACGTTGCGCGAGGCAGCTCAATTCGCTGTGTCGTACTCGTCTATTTGGAAGCAAGGTCTGGACTCCGGTCGATGTTACTGCGTGCATCCGAGCCAGGTTTCGAAAACCCCGGAATCTGGAGAGTACGTGCCCAAAGGCGCTTTTATTATTCGAGGCGAGCGACATTATATGGAATCGCAAGCGCGGCTTGCCATCGGCGTCCACGATGACAAGATTGTTGGGGGACCAGTGTCGGCAATAACCCGTATGGCGCAACCAGCTGTCGTGCTGGAGCCGGGCAAATACAACCAGAGTGATGTCGCAAAGATGATATCGCGAGAGCTTCTCGCTAGAGCACGCGAAGATGAAAAAAAGGGCCTGCGAACGCTTGTTACAGTGAATCAAATAACCAAGTTCCTGCCGTCAGGCTATTCTGAAATAAGTGGATTTGAACGAGAACAACGCTAGCGTAGGTCTTGGCGATTCAGCCAAGCTCTAATAAGCTATCGAAAAGCGCGATAGATAGACATATAGAATGAGGACACCAACACGACATCGCAAGCGGCTATTTATACGATGAAATGCTTGATCGATACGGCTTTTGAGTTACGAGCAGAGCACCTATATCGATGAATGATGACAAGATTCGCGCGACTGCGTGATCCTGAAAGAGGTATGTTAGCATGGCGAAACCAATCTTTGTGAAATTTGACGTCCCTGACGAAATCGAAAGCAAGGCGTTAGAAGCCCTCGAAAGTGCGCGTGATACGGGTAAAATAAAAAAGGGCACCAATGAGGTTACTAAGGCGATCGAACGGGGCATTGTTCAACTTGTGTTGATTAGCACAGATGTGCAACCAGAGGAAATTGTAGCACACATTCCACCACTTTGCGACGAGAAGGGCATATCGTACGTCTATGTAAAAAGACAGACTGATCTCGGCGCTGCGTCAGGGCTAGACGTCGGCTCGGCGGCGGCTGCAATAATCGATGCCGGAAAGACTAAGGCGCTCGTCGATGAAGTGGTCGAGCAGCTCAAAACGATTCGCTCAGGCTAAACTTAGTATCCAATCCTGGAGGACGTGGCGGTGGCAGAATACAACGATGCAACGCCTGCAGAAGTAATCGAAATAGTCGGAAACACGGGGATGCACGGCGAGGCGAAACAGGTTAAGTGCCGTATCCTCGAAGGCTCGAACAAGGGAAGAATAATCACGCGCAATTGTGTTGGCCCCGTCCAAATCGGCGACATTCTCATGCTTCGCGAGACAGCGCACGAGGCTAAGAAACTCATGACGCGGTGAGATCATGGAAAAGCGGACGTGTTCGTTCTGTGGGGGCGCCATCGAACTTGGAACAGGAAAGATGTTCGTCAAACGTGACGGGACGGTTTACCATTTTTGCTCGTCCAAGTGTGAAAAGAATTTCAGATTGGGGCGTCTTGCGCGACGCGTCGCTTGGACAGAGCCCGGGCGATTGGCGCGTAAGAGAGCGTGAGAGGGGCCTAGATGGCGTCCGAGGAGCACATTGAACGCACGTTCGTGATGATCAAGCCGGACGGGGTTCAAAGAGGGCTTGTGGGCGAGATCGTTGCGCGACTCGAGCAAAAAGGTCTGGAACTTCGAGCGCTGAAACTCAAGAACCTAGATATCGAGACTGCACGAAAGCACTACGCAGAACATAAGGACAAGCCTTTTTACGACCATTTGGTTTACTACGTCACTTCCGGACCAATCATTGTGATGGCGGTCGAGGGATTCAACGCCGTGCGAGCGGTGCGCCAACTCGTCGGAGCGACCAATCCTATTGAAGCGATGCCAGGCAGCTTGCGGGGGGATTTTTGCCTCGAGCCCGTGAGGAACTTAGTTCATGCCGCCGACTCACCAGAGGCTGCCTCACGCGAGTTGTCGTTGCACTTTGGCGCTGAAGATTACGTGAGCGAAGTGCGGGTAGGGGATCTTAACGATTAGCTCTCCTAGCACATTGCTTTAAGATGCCGCGGATTTTCATAGACCTAGAAAAGTGCGACGGCATAGGAAAATGTGCCCGCGTTTGCCCGAAAGGCGAGCTGATCTACGGTACGGCAATGGTCAGCGGCAAGCGAAAATGTATCGTCAAGGATCCGCGTTACTGTCTGGGGTGCACGGCTTGCATTGGAAGTTGTCCCAAGCGCGCCATCCGAATCGACTTCTCGGCACCAAGACCGAAGCGCTAGTACTCGTCGCAGATCTTGAGAAAGTTTAGTAAAAGAGTATTGCCCGCCTCCGTGTGCGCGACTTCGGGATGCCACTGCACCCCATAGATAGGTTTAGAAGGGTGTTTCATCGCTTCTATTTCGCATATCGCTGAACGGGCGAGTTTTACAAAATTACTCGGCAAGCGACTGACTTCGTCGGCGTGTGACGCCCACGCAGTTATTGTTGGCGCCATACCTCGCAGTATGTCGTCAGGCTCGATGATCTCAACTGTGACGTGAGCATATCCTCCCGACGCGCCTTTGCCGACGGCACCGCCAAACGTCTCGGCTATCAGCTGATGGCCCAAGCAAATCCCTAGAATCGGCAGCTTTATCTCTCGCACGTACTGCTTGCAATTCCCTATGCGGTCCATTGTTGGGCCACCGCTCAAGATTAAACCATCTGGACTGCGCTGGAGCAACTCGTCGGTGCTAAGTGTATTCTTCACGAGCTCGCATCGGGTGCCTAGGTCCCGAACAGCGCGATGAATCAAATGGGCAAATTGTCCGTAATTGTTGATTACCAAAACTGACGTCAAGAGTTCACCTAGGGTCGCGCAAAAAAAGTAAGCTCAGGCTTTCTTCGCGGTGTACACGCGCCACGTGGTTCCGTGAGAATAGCTCCATTTCTCAATAACGATGTCGTCGGCATTATCGATCAGCATGCTAATATTCGTGCCGACTTCGTTGGGACTAAGGCCTAGTTCTCGGGCTATTGATTTGCTTTTGAAAAAGTATTTGCCTCGTGTAACCCCTTTTTTCAAATAGCTCAGTATCTTTGTTTGATTGTCGTTAGGACTAGACATCTTGATCTCCCATGTACAGTGACTGCTTTTGCTATATATACGCTCTTACTTGGACGTTTTCGAGCATTCCTGCGGCTGCCGCGACCCCATAAGCGTACGGCATTATGCGTAATTAGACAAAAAGTGTTGCCCCTTCTCGAGTGGAAAGGCATCGATCCCGAGGTGGGCGTGAACGAGACGCGCAAACTTCTTTGCAAACCCGTGACAGGTATAGACCACTTCAGGGCTGCATCGGTCAACGAAGCGTAAGAGGTCTTGAAAATCTGCGTGATCTGATAGTGCAAATGCGTAGTCTACTCCTCTAAAGTACTTCCCGCGGCTGGCCGCCCAACCGGAGACTGCAAGCGTGCGCCTTTTCCCACGGAGCGGTCCGTCCTGCCCTTGGGGGGTTGAGCGCCCCGACGTGATGAGCACAAACGGCTCTCGCGATTCCGTGACCGAAGCCGCGTCGAATAGTTGATCACGAAAATCGTAACCAAAGCTCCTCAGCGCGTCATTAATCTGATAGATACCGTCGTCGACAAAAGGGGCGTAATCGCGAAGCAGGTGTGTAAGTTCTTGCGCCTTTCCGAAAGGATAAGCGAGAACGATCACCGATTCGTCATTCTCAATACACGAAGCGACACATTGTCGAATCTGCGTGGCAACTTCCTTCGTTTCGGGAAAGACGTACTCCTCGCTTCCGAATGTGGATTCGACGATCAAAACGTCGGCACTAACTGGCTGCGCTCCCTGCGAAAAAAACTTTTGTTTGGTGCAGAAGTCGCCGGTGTAGAGGATACTTTGGTCCCCCTCAAGCAAAAACATGCGCGAGCCGACAACGTGACCCGCGTCAAGCGGGCGCACACTTGCGTGGCTCAGTATGTCTGCTGTCGCCCGTTTCCTTAGCTTTAGCAGTTTCTGCGTGACATCAGACATGACGACGCTTTCGCCGTGGCAGCGAGTCGGAAGGTGGTCAGAGTGTCCGTGTGAAACCAAATTGATTTCTTCTGGGGAGTACGTTCTCGGGTCGAGTCTGAATTTTGTTCCGTCTGTAAAAGTGACGGATATTCCGTTTTTCTGATAGATCATAAGGGCTGCTTGCTCAGGCTTCCGCGCAGATATGCGGCTACGGTAAATTACCTTCGCCGCTCATTCCGTGCTGTATTTCCAGGTTCATTGCGATGAGAATCTCAAAAATCTTTTTTACTGAACCCGCGTCAATGTTCCGTTCGGTAGCCATGTCGACGGCTCTATTCAGCACCCGTTCGTGCTGCCTCTCATCGTCAATCTGGGTGAAGCCATCCGCCCTTTTCGCGTGTAAGACCTGCGACGCCAGGTCTGTTCGTCGTGCTATCAGTTCGACGATTTCCGCATCGATTACTGCTATTTGACCTCGCACTTTCTCTAGCATCCGGCTTGACTATATATGCCTCGTATTAGAAGAACGTTGGCTCTTCGCCGTTGTTCGATGGTTAAAGCGTTTCTATCTGGGCTCCTCTATTCGACGCCTCGGTCTCAATAATAAACCCCTCGAGTGGTTCCCACGCCTGTTTGACGGTCCGCAAAGATGATCGATCCACAAGAGCTATGTATGCTGGTCCCGTTCCGGAAAGGGTCGCGGATTGCGCTCCGGCAGCCAGCGCCGACAGTATGGGCTCCGGACTGAAGCCAAACGCGGCGCAGTATAACAAGCCGTTTAACACCATAGCCTTTTCATATTCGCCATCGAGAGCCAAATGATACGCCATATCGACCCACGGTGCGAGCAGCTTTGCTCGCGAGACGTCCGCCTTCGCTGAATAGGCTTTGCCTCGCGGGACATATACTAGTACGGCAGCGTTTATTTCAACGCGCTTTAGAAGCACGTCGTGCTCGTTGTCCGTGAAGACGAGCCCTCCGAAAAACGAGGCACACGCATCATCAAACGCCCCCGTGATGGTGACCCCCGCCCTTCGTGCTGCGAGGACGCCAAGTTTGACGACGTCGAGCGGCTCTAGTTCAACGTCAAGGGCTTCGACTAGTGCGAGTACCGCGGCGTTCGCTGCCGCGCTACTGCTCTTTAGACCAGTTGCGATTGGTATTTCACTTCTCGTTACAATGTGGACGCCGGATCTTGGGGCGTATCGTTCGACAACCAAGCGCCCACACTCTTCGATGAGCGAGGTGTCGGCAGAGGGATCATCAGCAATTTCGCACGTGATGCCGCTGTCGACGATCTCGACCTCAGCGTGAGTTTTCAGCCCGATAGCAAAAGCAGATCCTTTGAGCGTTGCGATCGCATTGATGACGGTGCCGGCCCCGCGTGCTGACGCTCGTATCATATGATGCTCACTGTTTTACATGGTATATAGACGGGCGATCGTCAAAACGGTTGTGCTTTTTTCGCGTAGCATAAGGCAAGGCAGGCGTGACGAACGCTGCGTTGGTCACGTCCGATTCTCTGATGAGAACTCACCTCTCAATTTTACTTTTGTGTAAGACTCGTATGTCACGCAGCTTTGTGATGGGGTAGTTGCCAGTTGCGTCTTTCTCAACGCTCTTAACCATATCCCATATCGTCAAAAGTGCAACGCTTACGCCTGTGAGCGCTTCCATCTCAGCTCCCGTCTTACCTTCTGATTTCACCTCGACGGTCGCAGTTATTGCTGTGTCGAGCACGGAATAATCCACTTTGATGCTTGTCAGCGGGATCGAATGACAAAATGGGATGATGGAGGGCGTCTGCTTGGTCGCCAGCACAGCCGCAACCGTCGCGACATTGAGCACATTCCCCTTTTCAATCGAGCCCTGCTTTATTGCGTCAACAGTCTCGGATTTAAGCTCAATGGTCCCTTCAGCTAACGCGCGCCTGTAAGCTACTGGCTTGTTAGAGATATCCACTTGCTGTGCTTTACCGTTTTGAATATGCGTAAAGTGCATGGCTCACTCACCAACGAGATATTGCTCTCATATAGCTAACAGCGTCCAAATAAAAAAGAGTGATGATTGGTGCAGAGAATTAGACGCATTTTTTCCAACATGCTAGGCCGCGCGCGAAGCTGAAGCGGACAACTTGTCCGGCTTTCAAAGTTCTGCCAACGTCTGAAAAAAAAAAACAGGATAGCCGCGACATTATCCCAGTTCGCGGCTTGTCGCGGCGACGCCACCGCTATGTTCTTGACGTCTGCGTCCTGGCGAGGACCTCAGCAGAGCACTTGACGGGGCCGAGGCAAAGAGGGGGCAAGGTATTTCTCAAGAAACTCGCAACGATGGTTTATGCCTATTATCAAGAGATTAGAAGGAAAACACGTGCTCGTTTTGCTGGCGTCAGAATTCGAGGACGCGGAGTTTCGCGATGTTGCTGGACCGCTGATGCTAGAAGGCGCAACTGTCACCGTGGCTAGTACTTCGCGCGACGTTCTCAACGGAAAGCACGGCGAAGTGGCCGTTATTCCCGATAGATTGGTGCGTGACGTCAATGCTAAAGACTATACTGCGCTTTATATCCCGGGCGGAAGAGCACCGTCCAAAATTCGCGACGATCCAGACGTTCAAAAAGTCGTTAGAGAAGCGTATGACGGAGGACTCCGGATCGGCGCCGTTTGCCACGGGCCACAGGTGCTCATATCGGCCGGAATCGTCAAGAACAAGACTTTGACATCGCACCCGGCAGTGAGGGCAGAGTTGGAGCAAGCGGGAGCAAACTACACCGGCAGGCCAGTTGAGCGTGATGGCAGCATCACCACAGCAACCGATCCGCGTGCGATCGCGGAGTTCAACACCGCGTTCATTAGAGAGATCGCGTGCTGTGAGCTTTTTGGTCCTTGAACTCCGCGCACGAGTGCACAAAGGTTGCCGGAAGGCCAGGGTACGATAGCGGGTGAACGTGGCAGTACGAGGCGAGCGTGTTCTCGACTTGTATGCCGTCGCATCCGTCTGAGATCCCCGTTCCTTTTTGCAGCTTAAACGCAAACTCGAGTTTGCCGCTGAGATCTGTGAGTTCTGAGTAGTGAAATTCGTGTCCTCGAAACTTGGTCCCTTTGCGCCCGATGATGGTGTCGTGAATAGTTGTGCCTGCGACGTAGCCGATTACCCGTTTGTGGATCATATTCGTTTTTGCGGGGATAACGCCGACCATTTTTGAGGTTTGTCCATCATACTCGAGTGATTCAGTGAGGTACATAAGGCCGCCGCATTCTGCAAAAATCGGCAGGCCCTCTTGAGCGCTTGAAGCGAGGGAATCTCTCATTGAGCGGTTTCGCTCCAGCTCGTGCGCGAACAGTTCCGGATATCCGCCGCCTAGATAGACACCGTGAACGTTCGGAATCTCACTATCGCGCAAAGGACTAAAGAAGACAACTTCAACGTCGTTTAAGAAAAACAAATCGAACAAGTCGTGATAATAAAAGTTGAAAGTCTCGTCGAACGCCACTCCGATGTGCACCTTTGCTCTGCTTGTCCTCGCTTCGTTCGACGGTACAAACACCGTAGGCGCAACTTGCGGCATCGGGGGGGCGTTCTTCGCAATTTGAATCACCCTCTCGACGTCAACGTGGCCGCGGATAATATCTTCGATGTTTTCCAGCTGTTTTCGAAAAGCATGGTCTCGAACAAGCCCTTCGGAAGCAGGTACGAGTCCTAGGTGGCGCATTGCCAGGTGCATGGAATCGTCACGCGGGATTTGCCCGATCACGTCGACGCCCGTGTAGTGCTCAATTGCCTCTTTCGCTTTGGCTGCGTGCGTCGCACTTCCTATGTTGTTGAGTATGACTCCTTTGATGTCAACTCGTCTGTCAAATGACCGATAGCCCTGTACTAACGCTGCGGTACTTCGTGTGATGCTCCGCGCGTCAATGACCAAGATGACTGGTGAACGCAGAATCTTGGCGACTTGCGCTGTGCTGCCGATGTCACTTAAGCTTTCAAGACCCTCATAAAGGCCTCTAACACCCTCTATGATGCCTATGTCGGCCCCGCGACTTGCGTGCGAAAAAACCTCAACGATGGCTTGCCTGCTCATCAAATAGCCATCGAGGTTGCGGGAAAAGCGCCCCGTGACCTCAGAATGGTAACTCGGGTCAATGTAGTCTAAGCCCACTTTGAATGGCTGAACGGCTTGTCCCTCTTTGCTGAGGATGGACATCAGTCCCACGGCGATCGTCGTTTTTCCCGCTGAACTCCTATCAGCCGCGATGAGCACGCGGGGCACGTCGAGACTGCGTTGCTGCGTCATCTACGAGTTCTGGCCTGCCTTCCTGTGGTTCTCCTGGAACACCGCCCGCAACGTGTCGCCGAGTTCTGACGGGACGACGTGACTGACCCCCAAAGTCTTTGGATGCAGGTCGATCTCGACCGTGACGTGCGTATGGCCCAGTTGTTTTAGCGGCAGCACTTGCCGAGGTCCGTTGGTGACCGAGAAGATGGTCTTCTGGCTGACGCTCTTCATTGGAACGGCGTGCGGAACGCCGAGTAGAACCGCGAAGTCATAGTCGCTGTAGCGGCTTTCGATCAACGCTCCGGCATTGACGCCGGTGATCGGGTACTCGTCCAATCCGCCTGTGATGTGATCAATGGAGACGCCACTCTCTTTCACGTCGTTCAGGATGTTTTCGGCGTGCCTTCGGAGTCGCGGCAAGCCAACGCCAGCGTCGAGATTCGCAAAGGTCTTGAGGTATTCGTTGCCGAGTTCACCGGCAACGGCTGAGACCGCGACGAGTATGTCTGCGAATTGATAGGCGGTCTCTTTTTTGGCATTTAACACGACGACGCCTTTCTTATTACGCTCTAAGAGCTCTAGCAGTTTCTTTGCAGTTGTATACTTGAGGTCGCCTCGAGATGGCTGGATGTACTCCTTGCTTGCCACCCCTGCAATTTTCTCAAGATCTGTCGCCTGGACGAGCAGCTCCTTTTGCCGCAGGTATTCCGCGGGATCGAGCACTCCCGCATCGGCGGCTGCTTTGAGCGTCACAATGGCTCCGTACGTGTTATCTCGGTATCCGGCGTGGATTTCTACCTCGATTGCCGGACACGGCGGGTTTGCCTCCAACACGGCTTCATGGATGTTCTCACCAATTATCATGCTCGCGCAGGAGCCGATTACCCCTAGAAGGCTTGGATTGAACAGCTCCACAGCACGTCGGATCACTTTCGTCAGAACTTGGTCGCCCCCAAATACAAAGTTCGTCTCATCCATAGCCGTCGTGACCACTCGAATTCCATCCTCCTCAAGCAATCTGCTGTGTTTGAAGCAGCAGCCTGATGGTCCGTGTATTATTACCACGTCAGTTTCCAGATCTCTCAGTGTATAGAGCGCGGCAACGATTGAACTCGGTCGAGGATGGATTATCTGCTCCACGCCTGCGTCAGTTACGCGCACATTGGATGACATGCTACCTCCACATTTTCACACATGAAATAATGACGTCACGTTCTTTGGTCAGTGTAAGGGCCGCGCGCAGTGCACTCTCCAAGTCACTTGACCGGACAACATTCGCCCGAGACGTGTGCATCTGATCGCCAACGACAACAACGTCGTCGAGGGTCGCGTCTTCAGCTAGCGGCGCGAGCGCTTCCGGAGCGATCCCGTCGCACACGTTTTTTGCCTCTGCTCCGATGATTAGGACCGCTTTGTGGTCGGCCTTTTTCAACGTCAACCCGTAACGTATTGCGCGTTTGATCGACGTTGCTTCGAGGCCGGAATTTGAATTGTCGATGAGAATCCGTCTCTTGATTATTGCGGCAGACATCCTTCCCATGACTCCCTTGAAGTGAGCGAGTTTGTGTGCTATCACTTCGGGATCGAGCTTCGAAGAGAGCGCTGCGGTCACAAAACAGAGCAGTGCATCCTCATAACTCGCGAGGTCATAGCATCCCGTGGGCGTGAAGCGCACCTCTCCAGAGACTCGACGGCCGTCAATTCTTGCTAAATCGCTGTAGGCAATCGTTATTTCCTCAGGTTCTATGTTCTCGTATCGCACGGTTGCTCCTTCATCCCCGAAGGTGTTGAGACACCGACCCGGTTCTGCCAAGGATTCCGTCGCCGTTGACGTGATGAGGCAGGAATTGGCTTTCGCATTTGATAACATCTGCAGTTTGGCAAACGTCGATGTCTTGGTTTCTTGCGCAATGCCGTACTCAGGTGACAACGTAGTAAGGATATTCACGTCGGCAAGACCGGTTCCGCCAAGGGACACCTCGAAGATGCACACGTCTGGATCGAAGTCGAATTCTCTTGCTAGGTCCAGCGCCGTTAGTATATTTGCGGGGGTGATGCTTAATTGCTTCTTAGCGACATATTTCCCGTTTTCGCGGATTTCGAGGCCGCGGCTCGTGAGCATGAGCAACTTGCGGTCAGAAAAAGCGACCCCCAAAAGGGATGCCGTTGTCGTTTTCCCTTTAACCCCGGTCACTTCAAAAACGAGCGCGTCTTGCAAGGTCTTGGTTTGCCGCGCGAGTTGACCCACGGCTTGGTGATGCGTCAGCACCGGAATGCCCAAAGCCTCTGCGCGCGCTGTGAGCACTGTGTGGGCGTGAACGGGTGCGATGACCACGTCAAAAGAGTCGATCGCGTCGGGCGCCGGTGAATCGCGATATATGTCGATCGCAACCGCGTCTGCGCCGATTTCGCGCAACTTTTTACAGATTTGCCGCCCGCCGTGAATCGTGTCTAAAACGGCTACGTTTTTGCCGTTGAAGTCCATCTGGGATTTATGCCTCTTTTAGCCTTTTATATACCAAATCAGCGATACACGGGTCGATGCCGAGCGGCTCCGCGTAGACGACATCGACGCTTCTGTCGGCAAACGAATGCGTAGTTCGGCGTTGGCCGTCTGAAAGTCCGAGAATCTCAGGGATATCCTTCAACGTGTGAGTCCCGTGAGCGAGAAAGAGCGGAAGTACATAAAGCGTCGTAACGTCGGTTTCTGCAAAGCTTTCGATCCCTTCTTCAACAGTTGGACGATCCATGTTGAGGTAAGCAGTTTTTATGGTTGCCTCAGTCATTCTTTCAGCCAGCATAGCTGCCACAGTCTCCACGGTGCGCTTGTTATAGGTTAGCTTGCTCCCGTGACCCAGCACCAGTACCCCGGAGTTCTCTTGCATAATAGTCCCCCATTACCTGTGTGCGAATTGTTCTTCTGATATTTAATGATACAGCTCAACCTTGCGCGGCCGATCTTGCTTGCGTTCAACTCAATTAGGCAAGCTTTTGAAGTGCGTCGGCTAGCTTCGGGAGGATCGTCATAGGGATACCGACAATCAGTTCTTCTTCGCTCACTTTGGCGTATTTTCGCGAACCGGAGCATCCGAGCGTGAAGTTGATGCTATCTCTCATCAGAGGCGCAGCAACCGCATCGCCACACAGCGATTGAATGCCGGAGAAATCGGCGGTATTTCGTGAGTGTAGCTCGTACACGTTCGCCTGCGCAATCATCATTGCTTGGCGGGGGTTCACGACGAGCACCACGACGTCAGGCTCAAAGGGAGTTTCGCCCAGAGGCGCGTAAGCCGTTGCATAGGTTTTGAAATCGACACCGGGAACCGCCTGCATGGTCTCGCCGGCGTGCTCGACTGAAGAGAAGCGCCCGAGTTTGTAGTAGAATTCGCCCGACTTGATGTTTTCCGGTATCTCGATCATGCCGAGCATTCCTGCGCCGCCTTTACAGGCGTGCTGCTCGACGGTTGCGTAGAATTTCGAACCACCGCGCGCCTTCTGCACCATTTCACAATGGCGCAGCACCTCGTTTGTGTGATTCAGTCCTTCTGGGATGTTAGATTCAGTTCGAATGAGTTTGACCGCCACGGGTGAGCCTTTCAGTGCTAAAACACTCGTGAGCTTGTCGGACAGTGCAGCGTAGTCTAGACTCATACCTGAACATGAGCGCGCGCAAAGTAATAGTTTTCCAGGCACGCGCAGTCGGGAACGTGGGGCTATCCGCGGGAAGTCACGCCTGCTTCGCCATCGCCATCAGAGCCCTGACGCTTTCGGCTTGTATCGTTCCGACCAATCGGTCGCCGTGCGAACAAGCTGCGCCACGGATTCCAACGATGTCAGCGCCAACGTGCTTTAATATAGGGATCTCTGGCAGTTTGATGGACCCAGCGAGGGCGACGTGTAGATCTCGAGTGTGGCCTTCTTCGACGAACTGTTTGCAGGCGGCTTCGTCCATGAAATCAAAAATGCCCCTTCCATCCTTGACAAAGGTATCGACCATCACGACGTCACAGCCTGCACTGCGTGCTATGTCGGGCAGCAAAAATGGATCGAGTGTTGATGCCCGTCGAAAGTCTGCATATCCCGCGAGAACGACCTTCGTCTGCGTGTCGTATTCCTTCACCGTTCTCGTTACGTGCTGCATCAAAAAGATGGCATCATCTCGGGTTTTGGAGCCTTTTAGCCCCACTTTGATGTAGTTCGCGCCGGAAACAGCTGCGCCCAGTGCGGCCAGTGAGGCGGAACCGGGAAGATGCGGAAAATCACCGATCGTTGCGCTCACTTCTATCGAGTGCGGAACGAGGCTCCGAATCCGTTGTATAACCCAAGGAAAGTTAGCCCCGAGTGACCCTTCGATCGGGTTCTTGACATCGATGATATCGGCGCCGCCATTCACTGCCTCTGTCGCCTCAAATTCGTCTTTTGGACTGATTAATACCTTCATACGCAAAGGCGAGATGAGATTGGTTGCATATATAACTTTTGAGTGATTGCCGACGAGTACGCTGACGCACAACGGGCTCGGGCAATATTTTATAAAAATATAAAAATAAAATTTTTTTGAGATTCTTTTGCGCAAATCTCCATAAAAATAATTCTAATCATTCTCCGCGTTTTCTCAGCACAAGCTTAATAAACTATGAAATTGATGGTTAGATAAACCCGGGGTACGCTCCATGCTAGGTGAAACATACAGCTTGTCATCGTTTTTCGATCGGGCTGTATTCAGCTATTTTTCAGTCTAGTCTTCAGCATACAGAGTCGTTCGTATGGCAGCTAACCCCGCGGAGGGAAAGAAATGCCAAAATTTGAAGACAAAGTCGATCTATACAACGACAGAGGCCAAAAGGTAGGTTCCAACATAGCGCTCGAGGCTCTCAGCCCGTTGGTGAACCCGGCTATCAAGAAGATTATCAACACCACCTTGCGAACGGTGGCCGTTAATCTTGAGGGTATCCAAAACGCGCTGAAGACCGGTAAAATGGGCGGCAAGGGCCGACAGATACTCGGTCGCGAGTTGAACCTGGACCTAGTGGGCAACGCCGACGCTCTTGCGAAGAAGGTCAAGGACCTTGTGATGGTAAGTGCGGGCGACGACACGGTCGTCAAGCCCCTTGGCGGCGGAAAGCAGCTTATGGTTCAGATACCGACAGCACGCCTTGAAGCCGGAGCCACGTATGTCGCAGGAACTACTGCAACAAGCAGCGCACTAACGGAGGCGATTATCGACATGTTCAAGGTGGACATGTTCCAAGCGCCGATGGTTAAGGCGGCCATTTGGGGAGAGTACCCCCAGACACTCGACAACGTGGGCGGTATGGTGAAATCCATGCTCGAGACCCCGCAGAAAGATGAAGGGTACGGTTACTCACTGCGAAATGTGGCGGTTAACCACGTTGCAGCCGCGACCGGCAAGCGGACGATGAACGCGTCTGCGCTGTCATCGATATTCGAACAGGCGGGCGTTTGGGAGATGGGTGACGCTATTGGCTGGAACGAGCGTTTGCAGCTCTGCGGACTTGCGATGCAGGGGTTAAACGCGAATAACGTGCTCTACTCTCTCGTCAAAGAGAACGGGCAAGAGGGTACTATCGGCTCTGTAGTTACGTCGACCGTTGAAAAGGCAAAAGCAGCCGGAGTCATTAAGGAAGATACGACCTGGCCTTCTGGCTTTAAGGCGATGAAGACTGACGACGTCCCAGCTTGGAACGGCTATTGCGCCGCCGGCACACTCGCCGCGACCATCGTGAACTGTGGTGCGGCCCGAGGGGCGCAAGCGGTTTCGTCAACGCTGTTGTACGCGAACGACCTGATCGAGCACGAAACGGGACTCCCGGGATGTGACTTCGGTAAGGTTATGGGTACAGCGGTCGGGTTCTCGTTCTTCAGCCACTCGATCTACGGCGGAGGCGGACCTGGTGTGTTCAATGGAAACCACATCGTGACGAGACACTCCAAGGGCTTTGCGATTCCGTGCGTTGCTGCAGCAGTGGCGATTGACGCGGGGACGCAGATGTTCTCGATAGAGGCAACGTCAAAGATCATCGGCATAGTGTACGGCGAGATACCAGAATTCAAAGACCCGATAACTGCTGTTGCTAAGGCAGCGGAGGGAATGTAGATACGCAAATTGCGCGGAGGTTTACGATACACAATGGATACGGACGTACCTGACACGAGCATTCCTGTTCAAATAGAGATATTCACCGAACGACTACTCAGCCCAGAGACGGTTGAGCGGTTAGTCACAGAGTTTGCCAAGATCGAAGGAATCACGCGCTTGATCTTGCACGGACCCCGGATCGCTCCCGCTGTTCCAGAAGGGCCAGCTAAGGGAACACCGAACGTGCACGCAGCGCGTAGACACATTCAAGTGGGACAACAGGACGTAGAGCTCGGGGTACAGGTCGGTAGGGTTTGGCTTGAACTTGAGGATGAGGACGTGATCGAACAGGTCGAAGAAGCGAGCAGAAGGATTCTTCCGTGTGGCTTCCAAATTAACCGCGGCTTGTATATGCGAACGCGTCCGACGCAGACTGATTACGCTAAATATGGCGTAATCAGGGACACTCGAGTGCTTGGCATGACAGATCCGAGGTCGAAATCGCGGATCTGTGCGATCTATCCCCGTGAGAGGTGACGCATATCGTCAGCCGCGCCACACACATTGTCGATTGCCGCGAATCAATGGGCCTGGGCAAAGGCGGAGGCCTTGCCCAACGAGGTACCATTTCCGAGACAGGGATACCTGACATCGTCGCGATCGCAATGTCCCCGGGCAGACGGCACATAACGAAGCCCATCTGCGAGATCACGCACGGCCTTCGAAACGAGGGCTTTCAAGTCGGCGTGCTCGTGCTAAACGCCGGAAGCGGCGTTCCGGCCGACGCGCCTGAAAGCGCACGTGGTCTCGGGCCAAAATTTGGCCTTTCGGCAAAGGAGGTGGAACAAATTGCTCGCCATAAGCTTGCAGTTATTCACCTCGGGGGCGTGAAGACTCACATCATTTACAAAGCGCGGAATATCCTGCGCTTTGTCGCCATTCCGGCGATTGTGGTGAGTCAAACGCAGATTGACTATGAAGATTTCGCCCGCATCGGGGTAAAGACGCGCATCGTGATGCCAAGGCCCGAAGACGTTCAAACCGATGGCACTATCGTAGGAATCGTAACCAATGTGACTCGTGGAGAGACTATCACGCGTGATAAGCTCAACGAGGTCATTAAGTGTATCAATCACTATAAACGCGCAGAACGAAGGAGTTGATAAAAGATGCCACAATTTGTTCCCGGTACTTCAAAGGTAGCGGCAAACAGAAGGAAGATGCTGGACCCAACGAAGACACTGGACAAAGTCCGTGACGTTTCAGATGATGATGTGGTAGCAATACTAGGCCACCGCACACCTGGAACAGCGTATGCTTCGACTCACCCACCACTGTCAGAGATGGGAGAGCCCGAAGACCCCATGAGAGAGCTCGTGAAGCCCACCGACGGAGCGGCAGCAGGCGATCGTATTCGGTACATTCAGTTTACCGACTCGATGTACTTCGCCCCGATGGTTCCGTACGTAAGGTCGTGGATGGCTTCCACCCGATTCAGAGGCGTCGATCCCGGTACGCTTTCGGGCAGACAGATTATTGAATGCCGAGAGCGGGATCTCGACAAGATGAGCAAGATGCTGCTGGAAAGCGAGGCGTTTGACCCCGCTCGAAGCGGTGTCAGAGGCTGTACCGTGCACGGTCACTCATTAAGATTGGACCAAAACGGTATGATGTTCGACATGCTACAGAGATCGGTAATGAACCCTGACGGCTCCGTCAGTATTGTGAAAGACCAGGTGGGAAGGCCTCTTGACAAGGCAGTGCCTGTCGGGAAGCCAATGTCGGACGCTGACCTGAAGAGCAGAACGACGATCTATCGGGTCGATGGAGAAGCAGCACGAGCCGACAAAGAGCTTATCACCTACATCCAGCGGATTCATACGCTGAGAACGATGTGGGGATTCAAGCCGATGGCATAAGAGAGGTGCAACAATATGGCTACTGAAAAAACACAAAAGATGTTCCTCGAGGCGATGAAGAAGAAGTTCGCGGAGGATCCTACTTCAAACAAGACGACCTACAAGCGCGAGGGGTGGACGCAGTCCAAGGACAAGCGCGAGTTCCAGGAATGGGGAGCGAAGATCGCCAAGGACCGTGGAATCCCCGCGTACAACGTCAACGTCCACCTTGGAGGTATGACGCTCGGTCAGCGGCAACTCATGCCGTACAACGTCTCTGGGACTGACGTCATGTGCGAAGGCGATGACCTCCACTTCGTCAACAACCCCGCAATGCAACAGATGTGGGATGAGATCAGGCGTACGGTTATCGTCGGTCTTGACCAAGCGCACGAGACGCTCACAAAAAGACTTGGTAAGGAAGTCACCCCCGAGACCATTAACGGCTATCTTGAGGCGCTGAACCACACGATGCCCGGCGCGGCCATTGTCCAAGAACACATGGTGGAAACCCACCCTGCGCTCGTTGAAGACTGCTTCGTAAAAGTCTTCACCGGCGACGATGACCTCGCTGCCGAAATCGACAAGCCGTTCCTTGTAGACATCAACAAGCTATTCCCCAAGGCGCAAGCCGAGCAACTCAAGAAGGCGATCGGCAAGACACTCTGGCAAGGCGTGCACATCCCGACGATCGTGTCGCGCACGTGCGACGGCGGAAACTCGAGCAGATGGTCTGCGATGCAGATCGGTATGTCGTTCATCGCCGCCTACAACATGTGCGCCGGTGAAGCCGCCGTAGCAGACCTCGCGTTTGCGGCAAAGCACGCAAGCCTCGTCGAGATGGCGAACATGCTTCCTGCACGCCGTGCGCGTGGACCTAACGAACCCGGCGGTCTCTCGTTTGGTTTCATGGCCGACATGGTCCAAACAGACCGGATATACCCCGACGACCCCGTCAGGTCATCGCTTGAGGTCGTCGCTGCGGGCTGTATGCTCTACGACCAGATTTGGCTCGGATCGTACATGTCAGGCGGCGTCGGTTTCACGCAATACGCGACCGCAGCATACACCGACAACATCCTCGACGACTACAGCTACTACGGCAACGACTACGCCAAGAAGTATGGAGCGGACGGAAAGGCACCAGCGACGATGGATGTCGTCAACGACCTCGGGACTGAGGTTACGCTTTACGGTATCGAGCAGTACGAGAAGTACCCGACCACCCTTGAGGACCACTTCGGCGGTTCGCAAAGGGCTACGGTGCTCGCAGCCGCATCCGGTGTGACTGCTGCTATCGCTACGGGTAACTCGAATGCCGGACTAAGCGCCTGGTATCTCTCTATGCTCCTCCACAAGGATGCGTGGGGCAGACTCGGGTTCTACGGCTACGACCTACAAGACCAGTGCGGATCCACGAACGTGTTCTCCGTCAGGTCCGACGAGGGTGCGCCAGATGAACTCCGTGGTGCGAACTACCCGAACTACGCCATGAACGTTGGTCACCAGGGCGGTTACGCGGGCATAGCAAAGGCCGCGCACGTCGGTCGCCGCGACGCGTTTGCGGTAAGTCCGCTCGTCAAAGTGTGCTTCGCCGACCCCAACCTGTGGTTCGACTTCGCAAACGTACGGAAGGAGTTTGCGCGCGGCGCTCTTCGAGAGTTCCAGCCTGCCGGTGAGAGAACAATCGTCTCGCCCGGCCGAAAGTTCTAAACTGCGAAGGAGTGACGTTTGTCACTCCACCTTTACTTTTTTTGCGGCGAACAGGTTTTTAGACGAGTTACTTTCGTCTCTCTAGCTGCCACGCTGCCGGCCTAACACCTCACAGTGTGAAATCAAAGCGACGAAGAATGGATATTAGCCCTTAAGCACATTCTGACCTGTCTGACGACTGCGCCAGGCAATCGCGCAGGAAAGATATAGGATAAGCTGCATGTACTGCTGTGACCTCACTAACCGCTGGAGAGTGAAAAAATGGCTAAGGTCCTTTTGAACGTCTTTGTGGACTTTGAGACTCTAGGACGGACAGTTAACATCCTAACCGAGCAGGGTGTCACTGGTTTTTATTGCGTCGAATATTGGGGCATTTCGCCACAAAACTGGGAAGGCTTCGTCATCAAGGAGGAGCCGGAAATGGCCATTGAGGCGATCCGAGACCATACTGAGCGGGCTATGCAGGTCAATACGGTTATTGACGATAACCGGGTTGAGCCTATCACGCGCGCTCTTGCGGAGGGCCTCGCAGGGAAACGATATACGATTCTAAGCCTCCCTGTCGATTCGATCTCCGTGGCGGCACCATAAGAAGCCCTCACACGCAACGTGAGGTAGCTAAGTCTTAGCGAGCCAACTGATGTGCTTTGGTTCACTGTAAAGCTTTATAAGTACTGTTGAAATTCTTGACGAACGCAAAGGTTGACACGGCAATCGCGAAACCGTGGCATGTGATTACCGCGCCGCAGTGGCGATAGCAGTCGATGCGTCGCACGGGATACCCCTCACGTTTATTAACTCGTGCGAGAATTCTTACGTCAATAGCACAAGCGGGTGGACATATGGAAAGAACGGTTATTGACACTACGAAGGGCGTCGCGGGTATTTCGCGTCCATTTAAGAGCATCATAGAGCAACTAGGTCTGCACGATGAAGATGCTATTATGTACGTGGGTTTACCTGGAGTCTGCACTCCGTTTGTTGAGCTACTGTCGTACGCTATTAGGACTCTAAAAATCAGACAGGTTTTTGTGCCCAGTCTCGAGCTGAATTTAGCAAAGAAAGTGCAGTCTGTGGACAATATAGGTATTCAGTTCGGAGATCCTGTTGAAATCACTAAGGCCCGGGTCGTAGTCGTTCTGGGCGGATTAGCGATGCCGATTTCACCTGTAAGCCGCAACGATGTTTCCTTGTTCCTCGAGCGAGTTTTACTGCCAGGAGGTTCGGTAATCGGTGTCTGTTTCATGAACATGTTTGAACAAGCCGGGTGGACCTCGGCTATCCCGTTCAATTTTTTGATTGATGCGACTATCGACCCCGTCATGGTCGAACAATTCTCAAGGTAAAATGGCGCAAAGATTCGAATGCGTTACGACGTAATTATCAGGGACCCTCAAGTGGACAAGACACAATGAATGGCGCTGTTTCCGACATTCTGGAAAAAGTCAAAAGCGGTGGCCGAGTCGACCAAGAAGAAGCCCTCATTTTGCTCAACGTGCGTGGAGCTGACCTTCACGCAGTGTTCGCAGCTGCGGATACGCTCAGAGAGATGCGGGTCGGCGACGACGTAACCTACGTGATCAATCGAAACATAAACTTCACCAATATCTGCATCGGGTCGTGCGGATTTTGCGCCTTCAGAGCGCGACAGGACGGTCCCGAGGCCTATTTCTTGCCCGTAGATCAGATCGTCAAACGGGCGGTCGAAGCGCGACGCACAGGTGCGACCGAAGTTGGGATTTTCAGTGGGCTCCACCCGAAGGTGGATGGCAATACCTATGTAGAAATCGTGCGAGCCGTGAAGAAGGCCGTTCCGGACATCCACATACACGCCTTTTCACCCTCTGAAGTCGCATATGGCGCCGAAAAGCTGGGCATTTCACACGTCGAAATGCTCAAGATGCTCAAAGAAGCGGGACTCGATTCGATGCCGGGCACGGCAGCTGAGATTCTCGTCGATGACGTGCGAAAAACGTTGTGCCCACAAAAGATTGACACGAAAACGTGGACAGATATTATTGTTACGGCTCATCGGCTCGGAATTCCGACGACGTGCACGATGATGTACGGCCACATAGAGTCGTATCAGGACGTGGTAGACCACCTGCAGCTTCTGAGAACGATACAGGACACAACCGGCGGCTTTACGGAGTTCGTTCCGTTGACCTTCATCCATTATAACACGCCGATCTATCGTGCGGGCCTCGCACGTCCGGGCGCTACTGGACGAGAAGATCTTCTCATCTTTGCGTTGGGGCGAATGTATCTCGACAACATCCCGAATATACAAGTGTCCTGGGTCAAGTTAGGAACAAAATTCGCTCAAATTGCGCTGACCTGTGGTGCAAACGATCTTGGCGGCACATTGGTGGAGGAGAACATAACGCGGAGCGCGGGAGGGACAGCCGGGCAAAGCCTAACGCCAAGCGAGTTTATCAGAATAATCACCGACCTCGGACGTATCCCTCGAGTACGAGACACGCTTTACAAGATGCGGCCGGCATGAATATGCGAACGTTCCGCCGACACGGAAGCCCGTGCGTAATATAATAAGGTGGCTGTTCGCGACGTCGTCCATCAAAGGACTAGCTGCACCGTGGCGATTTGCGGTGCCCCTGCGTTATATCTGTTCGCAATGGCAACGAGGCGCATGCCAGAACAAATTCCTAGTTTTTGGAGCCAAAGCACCTCAAAAAAGTTCAAAAATGATGGTTTTTTGACCTACGAATTAAGAGTTAAAATCGGGATTCTAAGAGGATAAAAAACGCATTTTAATTTTATTGTGGTTTCGATATTTAATTCGTTATCGTATAAATAATGTTAAATACTATTACCTATCAATTGTCCCTGATCTAGCGAACCATATAATGCCAATAATTCATTTTAAGCAATTTTAATGCCGCAGAATACGCTGATTTCGCGGTTCGCTGGACTAGTGAATCAGAAATCTGGGCTTGAAAGCCAAATACCATACAAGGGAGGAGTTAAATGGATCCGCAAATGATGGTCGAGCTAGGCGCTTTGACCCTTGTTGGCGCTGCGGCCCTGATTGCTGGCGTGGCAGAGGATCTCGAATCCGATGTCGGTTCACAGAGTAACCCGAATTCGCAAGTACAGCTGGCCCCACAAATGGGCTATCTGCACAGGCTCTATAACAAGGCCATCTCTGGTGAACCGGCTTCTTATCCGTTCTACGCAGCAATCGGAGCGTCAACAGCACTATCGGTCTTGTCTGTCACTGGTAACAGCGGTCTGATAGGCGTCTTCTTCGCTCTTGTAGCCGGTGCTTTCGTTACTTCGTTGATACACGGCGTTTATGCCACGACGTCCTACATGGGCAGACTGGCAAGTCAATCGCGATTTGGGCAGCCAATCTATTTGGACGTCCTGCGAACGCATACGCCCGTGTTGATGGCACACGGCTTTGTAGCGAATTTTAGCGTCTTATTGTTGTCGTGGGTGCTAATAGCACAACACTTTAGTCCGTTCCCCTTCGTCGTGCTTGCATTTATTTGGGGGATCGCTCTGGGAGGCGTAGGTTCCGCAGTGGGCGACGTCCACCTTGGAACCGATAGGTACTACCAAGACAGGCCGTATGGCTCTGGCGTGAACGCCGCACATTCGGGCAGCGTCGTGCGCAAAGCCGAATCTGGCCTCAGGAATTCCATAGACTGCGCGTGGTTCTGTTCGAAATTCGGAGGACCGTTAACAGGACTGGGATTTGGCCTCGTCGTTTACCTGCACTTCTGGAAGGAAGTCGTGGTAACGAGCTGGTGGTCAGCACTCGCTGGCGTGATTATCGTCGTGATCTTCGTTATCATGAACACGTACCTCGAACGTTACTCGCGGCAGCGATACGGAACGTACAAGGAAGAGGCGGAGGAGTGATGCACGATGGTTTGGTTTAGTCTTTTATACTGGGTATGGATAATACTCGGAGGGATTCTGATCGGTGCAGGCGTACACTTCATCCCTGTCGGTGGCGCTCCCGCTGCCATGTCGCAGGCAACCGGCGTAGGTACCGGCACGACGATGCTTGCTGCCGCTTCGGGTCTTACGGGACTTATCGGGGCAGGCTCTGCCTATGCTTCGAGCGGCGGGAATTTTGCGTATACCATCGTCATGGGCGGCGTAAGCGCAGCGCTGATGATCTCGGTTCTAGCGTTTATCGCGAACGTCATGTACGTTTATGGTGCAGGCGTGCCGCTCGCATCGGCCAAAGTGAAATACGACCCTATCACAAAATGGCGTCAGGACCTATACGTATCGCGTGGTACTGAGGGTCACGGAACACCGATGTCCAGTTTTATCAGCGGCATCATAGGCGCATTCCTCGCCGGCGTCGGCGGCGCACTCGTATACTTCGCACTCGCTGCATCGTACGCAGGGATATCAGGATTCAACGCGACGTTTGGCGGCTATCCGGCTCCCTACTACGTCTCGCTCGCTGCGGCCTTTGCTATTGGGATATTCTTCCTTAACTGCGTGATGGCGTCGTACAACATCGGCGGAACGATCGAAGGATTCCACGATCCGAAGTTCAGGCGGTTGCCGAAGTCCATCGTAGCGAGTCTCGTCGTATCGGCAGTTGGTGGGCTATTTGCGCTGCTTATAGTCGTAATGCTACCAGGAGGGATCTGATATGGCTGAAGGTGAAAGATCACCACGGCAACTCCTTGTTATCGGGGTTGTTGGCGGCCTTGTCGGTATTTACCTCGCCAACTACCTGAACAGTATGACTAATACGGCGTGGTTTTCGTTCTTTGCCGCACTGGGGGCCGTACTCGCCGTCTTCTGGGGCGCAGACGCCGTCAGACGAGTGGCCAGTTACGGGCTAGGGACGGGCGTGCCCTCAATAGGCATGCTATCGCTCGGAGCCGGCCAAGTAGCCGTGTTGCTCGGGTTGGCAGTAGCAATGAACTTAAAAGTCCACTGGGCAGCTCCTATAATCGCGCTGATTCTAGCGGCGATTATCGGCATCGTGAACGGTGTCATGGCGCGGCGCGTCATCAAGATGAACATCGCCATAATGGAAATGTCGATGACGGAAATCGCAATGGCGGCGTCCCTTATCATTCTGGGTTTCAGTACTGCGATCGCAGGTGGCTTCGCCTTCGACTTGATCATGAAGTACGTGGTCGCGTCAGGGTTTATCATCGCCGTGTTCATCGTCGGCGGGATGGCAATGCTACATCCGTTTAACGCCTGCCTTGGGCCCGACGAGAGACAAAAGCGGACGCTCAATCTCGCGTTGTCGACAGGATTCATCGCCATGCTCGTAGCTGGAATCGCCGCGGGCGCGATCAACGGCATTCAGGCCGCAGTGCCCACGATGATAATCGCGATCTTCGGGTGGATCATCTACTACCTGCGGTTCTTCGCGGACACGAAAGAGGATGCGGCGGCGGTGCTGTCGACCGGTCTGTTACCGAAGGAGGAGGAAGTCGCATGAAGTTTGTTGACATGTCTTCTGACGTCGGCCTGCGAATGGATGTCGAGGAGTTTGTCATAGCCAAGGAGCGCGACGACCTCGTCTTCTATTCCTTGGAGTCCGTTGCGGCTCAGATCAAGGAGTATGACGTCATAGCCGAGGGCGTGGTGAACTCGCTAGGCACGGGCAAGCCGCTCATCGACACGTTTCCGGGCAGAGAACGGGCGCATTACTGGGCTGGCCTGTGGACCAACGCGTTCTATGGATTCACCGTGGGCATGATTTTCCTCGCCCTCGTGACCATCGTCCTAGTTGTCAGAGGAGGGGGGATATAGCCGTGGCAGAAAAAACCGCCCCAGCACCTAACTGGCCAGTGACCAAGGGAGATTTCTTCTTTGGCGATCCAGAGAGCCCCGTCTGTGTGGTGACCTTAGGGTCGCACTTCGGCAAAGTGTTTACAGACATCGGAGCAGCCATCGAAGGCACGGCAAAGACTGAGAACATCGGCCTTGAGAAAGTGATCGTGAACATCATCTCGAATCCGAATATTCGGTTTCTGATCCTCTGCGGCTCGGAAATCATGGGCCACGTGACCGGTCAATCTCTTGAGGCATTGTATAAGAACGGCGTGAAGGAAGGACGCATAATCGATGCACAGGGAGCAATCCCGTTCATAGAAAACCTAAGCGAAGAGCATCTTGAGAGGTTCCAAAAACAGGTCGAGTTCATCAGCATCATTGGCAACGAGGATGTCAGCGCGATATCCGCGAAGGTCAAGGAGCTGGTCGGACGAGACCCCGGAGCTTATCCAGAACCTCCGGTCGTCGTTGAGATCAAAGAGAAAGAAACCGAGGAGGCCATTGTAGAGGCCCCTATGGCAGCAGAAGTAGCGGCCTTGCAATCCCGCGTGCAGAATTTGCAGTTCCACATGAAGACCATCGGGAACTTCAACAAGTACGCCGCCGGCGTCTATGCCGGGAAGATCGAGGGAATTGTGATAGGGTTGCTCATTTCGATCGGAATCTTGGGGTTACTAGCCCTAGCTTGAGGTGAGAAAATGGCAGCAGAACGTTTTGGCGGAGGCGGCGCAGAGCAGGCACCAGCCGGCGAAGCAGCCGAACCGACAACAGCCATTGAGTTCGACCAGGGCATAGCTAAACCCTTGGCACCGAGCATGGCATCCTTGGACGCATTGATGAACGACATAAGGTATCGTGCGCTACTTACCACGCGAACACTTAAGCTTGACTCCGGGTACGGGGTCAGCTCCATACTCGGGTTTGCGTTAGGCTTCGCGGGCGCGTGCCTTATTGCAGGACTGCCGTTGCTCTACTACTTCCTAAAGTGAGGTTTGAGAATATGCCAAAGCAATTCCCACAGGTAATGGTAGACCAAACAGACTACCGAGAGCTCCAGCACGAACTCGATTCGGTCGAAGAGCGACTGGAGTTTGCAATGGCCGAAGTGGCGCAGCGGTACGGGCAGCGCGTCGGTAGGGACATAGGCATCGCCTATGGCCTCATCGGAGGGATCATCCTATTCCTCGTGCTCAACGCGCTAACGCAATACGCGACCTTGGTTAGGATATTCGGGTGAATGACGACGTAAGGAGGTTCATATAGCATGTTTAGGTATGATAAGAAGCAAACCGTTTTCGAGATAGGCGGTTTTCACGTTGGTGGTCAGCCCGGTGAATATCCGACCGTGCTCGCCAGTTCGATGTTCTACTCCAAGCACAAGGTGGTTTTAGATCCCCTGAAAGGTGAGATTGACAAGGAACTCGCCGAAACGCAATGGAACACACAGGTCGAGCTGTCGGACCAGACAAGCGTCGGCTACTGGAACCAGTTGATCGCTGAGACCGAAGAGGCGATGAAAAATTACATCGACTGGCACCTGGAAATCGCCCCCGGGATCGCCTTCCTGGTCGATTCGAGCGTGCCGGCGGTGCGCATGTTCGCGGCAAAATACGCGACTGAAATCGGCGCTGGAAACCTTGCCGTTTATAACTCCGTCAACGCAAGTGCGCTGGACGAAGAGTGGGAAGCGATAAAGGAAACAGATGTCGACTCAGCCATCGTTTTGGCGTTCAATCCGACGGACGTGAGCCCGAAAGGCCGACTCGACATACTCACTGTTGGCGGCACAGGCCAGGAACAGGGACTCCTGACGTCCAGTGAAGAGGCCGGCATTACCAGACCGCTGCTCGATGTCGCTTCGCTTTCACTCGGCGCAGGCGCGGGCCAGTCAATCCGATCGGTGGTCGCATTCAAGGGCACGCTTGGGTTGCCGACCGGAGGTGGACCACACAACATCCCTGATGCGTGGACGTGGTTGCGCAGATACAGGAAGGCCGGCCACCCAGAGGTGTGGGAACCGTGCAGTATCGGCGCAAACATGATCTGTGGTATTGTCGGTGCAGACTATCTCTTGTATGGTCCGGTCGAATTGTCAACCATCATCTTCCCCGCTATGGCGATGATTGACATTATGGTCCAGGAGAGCACCGCAGAGCTAGGCGTCGAAGCGCAGACGGAAAACACAGCGCTGAGTAAGCTGGTTTAACGCCAGCTCTCTCTTTTTTTCTTTTTTTAGTTTTTTTTAGTGCCACACCGGTGCACTGTTGATCTTTCGCTTCTACGGCTTGGTGCTATCCAATGGCAATCTTTGACCCTACCCTTTTGCGTGCGAAAAGAATCGTGGATCTGTCTCAACTCATATCAGCTGATACAGCGACATATCCAGGGGATCCCAGTCCGCGACTCGAGGTGCTCAGCACCATCGACAAGGGTGGGGCGAACACAACACGTATCGTCTTGAGCGCACACGCTGCTACCCACGTCGACGTGCCTTATCATCTCCTAGAAAGCGGTAAAACCGTTGACGAACTGCCTCTCGAAGCGTTCTGCGGCAGCGCGCTGACTTACGACCTAACGCACAAAGCTCTTGGGTCACGCATTTGCCCTGGCGATTTGACGACGAAGATTCCCTTGCAGCAGTGCGACATAGCACTGTTTTACACGAGATCGAACGATCCGACGATGAACGGGTCGGCAAGGCGCTGTTTCACTTGTTTCGATACGGCTCTCGCAGACTGGCTGATAGAGAGGCGAGTCAAAGCAGTAGGAATCGACAGCATGTCCGTAGATTCGCTCGACTCATCTGAGAACGAGGTGCATAAGAAGCTTCTGCAAAATGAAATCGTCATCTTTGAAAATCTTTCGAGCAATCTCCGACTCCTGGTAGGCAAGCGCGCGCTATTATTTGGGATGCCGCTGAGATTGGAACATGCTGACGCTTCGCCCGTGCGTGCTTTTGCATTACGCTAACGGGGACGCGTGTACCCACAAGATAAACCCGCCGAGGTCGTTATTGGGACTCAATAAGCATTAATACACGCTGCGTGAGAATGATAGCTGGAGGACGCGACGTAGGCGGTATAGTTGCTCTCGACACGAAGAATAACGCGAATCGCCCAGCGAACGGGCAGCGCGTCGGTAGGGACATAGGCATCGCCTATGGCCTCATCGGAGGGATCATCCTATTCCTCGTGCTCAACGCGCTAACGCAATACGCGACCTTGGTTAGGATATTCGGGTGAATGACGACGTAAGGAGGTTCATATAGCATGTTTAGGTATGATAAGAAGCAAACCGTTTTCGAGATAGGCGGTTTTCACGTTGGTGGTCAGCCCGGTGAATATCCGACCGTGCTCGCCAGTTCGATGTTCTACTCCAAGCACAAGGTGGTTTTAGATCCCCTGAAAGGTGAGATTGACAAGGAACTCGCCGAAACGCAATGGAACACACAGGTCGAGCTGTCGGACCAGACAAGCGTCGGCTACTGGAACCAGTTGATCGCTGAGACCGAAGAGGCGATGAAAAATTACATCGACTGGCACCTGGAAATCGCCCCCGGGATCGCCTTCCTGGTCGATTCGAGCGTGCCGGCGGTGCGCATGTTCGCGGCAAAATACGCGACTGAAATCGGCGCTGGAAACCTTGCCGTTTATAACTCCGTCAACGCAAGTGCGCTGGACGAAGAGTGGGAAGCGATAAAGGAAACAGATGTCGACTCAGCCATCGTTTTAGCGTTCAATCCGACGGACGTGAGCGTTAAAGGCCGAATCGAGATGCTCACCATCGGCGGCACGGGGCAGGAAAAGGGACTCCTAACGTCCAGTGAAGAGGCCGGCATTACCAGACCGCTGCTCGATGTCGCTTCGCTCTCACTCGGCGCAGGCGCGGGACAGTCAATCCGATCGATGGTCGGATTCAAGGGCGTGCTTGGGTTGCCGACCGGAGGTGGACCACACAACATCCCAGATGCGTGGACGTGGTTGCGCAGATACAGGAAGAACGGCCACCCAGAGGTGTGGGAACCGTGCAGTATCGGCGCAAACATGATCTGTGGTATTGTCGGCGCCGACTATCTCTTGTATGGTCCGGTCGACTTGGCAACGATAATCTTCCCCGCTACGGCGATGATCGACATCATGGTTCAGGAGAGCACCGCAGAGCTAGGAGTCGAACCGCAGACGGAAGACACAGCGCTGAGTAAGCTGGTTTAACGCCAGCTCTCTCTTTTTTTGCATTCTTGTGTTTCTTGAGTGCCCGAGCGTACGCGAGTGAACTCCTAGCCTTGTCCGAAATCATCGCAGTCTCTCAAACTAAGTTCCTAAATGCTCACACAATTGTGGACCTGTCCTGTCTATTTCGGCCGATATGCCGACCTATCCCGGAGACCCTAGTCCCAGCGATTTGAAAAATGGGATCCCGCTAAAAAGCGGTGAGAGGTCTTCTTCTACAGGATCGAACGCTCCGCTGACAAGCAGTTTGGCGAGTCGCCCCTACACCTGCCTCGATAGTAACATGGCTGATTGGCTGATAGAGAAGCAAGCAAGAGCTTCTGAATCGACAGCGCATCTCTCGATCTGCTGCACTCAACTAAAGCGACGTGCACAAAAAGCTGCTCCAGAATGGAATTGTCATTTTAGAAAAGGTGTCAGACAATCTTCGGTTCTTGACGGGACAGTCGAGTGCCATTTTTTGGTGCGCCGTTGAGATTGAAGCGGGCTGACGCTTCTCCTATACGCGTATTCGCCTTCCTTTAGCCGGACGCAGCTAGCTCGCCGCGAAGCTTGTGCGAATATCGCTGACGCACCTCCATAAGCATTAATACGATAAAAACGAACTAAGAAGTAGAGAGGAAAAACGGAATGAGCGATGCAATTGCTTACGATATGAAGAATCAGGCCATTAGTGTTGGCGCGTACGTCAAGTACGCGGGAACACACACGCGCGGAAAAGTGAAAGAGATCCGCGTCGGTGGCGATTCAACCTGGGTCCTTATTGACTCGACGAATCTGTATTATGATCCTGAGCACCTAGAGCTCGTGAGCAAAGAAATGGAAACCGCAGACAAAGAAGCGCAATCACTCGAAGAGTTCCGCAGACGCCTTGATCAGAAAAGAGAGTTGCTTCACGCGACTATGGAAGGCTTTGATGAGCCAGGCGGTTGATTCCTACCTCAAGTGCTGAAAAGGGACTCGCGTTCGTTACGGTTACTCGTTGATAAACTTTCTTGTCTCTTCAACGACGAATTTGCGGATCTTTTCTATGGTCTCCTTGTCCGCTCTGAAAGCGAGAAGGTCACGAGACGTCACGTCAGCAAGTCCAGTTTCCACATCGGCATAGGCTGAAACAACGTCTGTGTTGAACTCCTTGCACGCCGCTATTATGACCTTGCTTGGAATGCCTGGTGGTAATACAAGCTCGTAAACGTCCTCATTTTGTTCGCTAGTGTCCTTTTCTGCTTCTGAAGGCATCGAACATAGTTCTACCTCTTGCTACTTCTATCTATCGACAATGGCTAGCTTGGGGCACGAGGCGCGCTGAACAAATGCCTCTTCTGGTGTTGACGAATTGCACCCCAAAGTTTTTCAAAGTCGAATCGTAAGGTACCTACAACCAAAGTCAGCGTCTCGGCTGACGCCGAACGAGAGGGAATGCGATGGACACGCCGATTATTTCGAAGGAGGAACTTAGTTTCATCATCGAAGGTCCAAAGAGTATCTGGAAACTGCTAGGGATTCATCCGCGTTTCGGTCCTAGCTGGGCGCGAGTGACGAAAGACAATGAGGGGGGGACACACGAAATAACGGGATCTTTGGGAGACATTTTCAAGATCTATTCTTCTGATTTTGATTACGCGTTTGTTACGATCGCTGAGGGCGCCAGTCTTAAGGAGATCAACTACATCGTGTTTGAGGATTTCACGTACTCGGTCTCTCGTCGCTGGTACAACATACTGCAAAACATCGGAACCTTCAAAGGAAACCTAGATGAAGAGGCTGAGAACCTCTAACGTCTCGTGCTTGTTTTCGAGCCTCCAGTGTGTGGATCCTCGGCAGCACACGGGTGCGTCAATGTATCCCATTTTATCGCAGGACGCGGCAATGCTAGCCATCGATCTATTTATTAGGCGGTAATGCATGTCATACAGGGGAGGCTTCACGCTCTCAGACTCTCCACGGCAAACAAATAGCGAATCGCGGCACGTATTCGAGGCACTATGAAAGGCAAGATCGAACTGCACTCTGCACCGAAGACCTATTGCGTCGACACTCATAGGGTGATGCCGCCCGCAGAAACCCTTGAGCGGATAAAGTCGGTAATACCTGAGGTCGGAATAACGCGCGTAGCCGATATTTCAGGACTTGATCGCGTTGGTCTACCCGTTTTTTCTGCGATCAGGCCCTCAGCGGCAGACGGCGCGATATCAGTCTATGCAGGCAAGGGCGTTACCGAATTGGAGGCGCGCGTTTCAGTGATCATGGAGGCTGTGGAACGATTTTCTGCCGAAGTCGAGAATTTCAAGCAGCAACTGTTGTTCGACTCCTATGAAAACCTCTCAGGTGACCACAGCACCCTTAACCCGGCCGACCTTATACTACCAGGCCATCTTTCCTCAGACACCAAAATCGAGTGGTATCCGAGTTGGGACCTTCTTAACGACGAGGAGGTACTCGTCCCGGCAAACGCCGTTTTTCACCCATACAGGCCGCACCAGGGCAGATGGCAGCTATTCCGCAGCAACACCAATGGTCTCGCCTCCGGCAACGTCATTGAAGAGGCGATCTTTCACGGCCTAATGGAAGTCGTCGAAAGAGATGCGGTGAGCATCGCCGAGATCAACCGAGATCCAGGCATCGGTCTTAATGTGGGTGCCGGTCAGGTCGGCGATATCATCAAGAAGTTCGAAGCACAAGGGATCCGCGTCCAGCTCTGGTGGGTGCCCACCGACACGGGCACTCCCTCGATTGTTGCTGCCTCTGATGATGAAAAGATGCGTGATGCGGCTCTGTTGGTCATGGGAGCCGGAAGTCACACTGATCCGCAAATCGCAGCTCTCAGAGCGCTGACCGAAGTAGCTCAGTCGAGAGCTACACAGATACACGGTGCTCGCGAAGACACTGATCGAGAGTCTGTGGCTCGGTCGATCGGGTATGAGAGGATGAAAAGGCTCAACAAGCACTGGCTGGCAGAACCAGGTGAGACTCTTGAGCTTGACGCAATCGAAACGTCAGCTACCGACTCCATTGACGGAGACATCAGGCTGACACTTGGGCGGCTGAGCGACGTGGCAGACCGCGTTATCGTCTCTGATATTACCGTGAGCGCCATCGGCGTTCCGGCGGTTCGTGTTATCATTCCCGGGTTTGAGGTCTTCTTTTTGGATCGAGAACGAAAAGGAAAGCGCGCAAGAGGATGGCGGAGCACGACTGCATAATATTCACGGGCCCGAGCTTATCGTGGTCCGAAGTGGCGTCTATAGACAAGCGGCCGCGCTGTTGCGCTCCTGTCGTGCGAGGAGGTGTCTCTAGCGCAGTTGAAGCGGGGGCAAGGCGCATCGGCTTGATTGACGGGGTTTTTTATGATCGCGCAGCAGTTTCGCATCGGGAAATCATCGATGCTGTACGGTCAGGCGTGACCGTCGTTGGTGGATCCAGCATGGGAGCGTTGCGGGCTTCGGAACTTGACGGCTTTGGGATGATCGGAGTTGGGAAGATCTACGCCTGCTTTAGGCAGGGCCGTATCGAAGCGGATGATGAAGTTGCCGTAGCGTACAACCCAGTTACTTTCGCGCCGGTATCAGATCCGCTCGTAAATATTCGCTTCGCCTTGCACTTGCTTGTTCAGACTGGCGTCGTCGATGCCGGCACGAGTGACGCGCTCTTGGGTTTAGCACGCAGCATCTTCTATATGGAACGAAGCTTTCCTTTGCTTTTGAGCGTTGCAGAACAACGCACACTTGTAACCAAGCAGGGACGCATCGCGATCGAGACGTTCCTCGCGGACCACGACTATGACCTGAAAAAACGAGATGCGAAGCTCGTGGTCCAAGCAGTCATTAAACCTGATGATCAGCTGCGTTAGGTGCGACCGTGATAGATCGATTCGAGTCTGACGTTAGCCACCGGCTGCAGAGGTGCGCCGGCACGAAGATCGCTTTATTGGGCATTGGAAACGAACTTCGACGCGATGATGCCGTCGGACTTACTGTTATAGACAGGTTAAGCGCGCTCATTGATCACCCTTCGATCTCTCTGGTGAAATGTCACGAAGTCCCAGAGAACTTCACAGGTCACGTCAAGCGCTTCAAACCAGCTTGCGTGATACTCATAGACGCAGCCGATTTCGGCGGTGCTCCCGGCGAAGCTCGCGTCTTTGAGCTGAGCGAAGTTGAGAGTATCGAAGTTACAACACATCGGCCTTCGCTCGCTGTGCTGGGGGAATACCTTCAGTCAGAAACTAGCGCTAGCATTTTTGTAATCGGGATTCAGCCTGCAGACCGAGAATTTGGAGAAGGCCTGAGCCCGGCCGCACGCGGAGCCAGCATTATTGTTGCGGAAGCGTTAAGAACAGCTTTAAATCGTTTTGGCGCAAAGAAGGATTGAGGTCCTCTTGATGGCTGCCCCAGATTTTAGTCAGCTGCCCTGGATAGTGCCCTATCAAGACATACTCGCGATCGCAGGAACAGACTGTGTCGAGCTGCTGGAAGTAACCAACTGCTACGGAGGCGCCGCGTGGGCGCGCTACCACTATACCCAAACGAGTCCGCTGATCATCTCAAGCCGTACCGTAGGAAGCACGACGCGTTATCTATTGAGGGTGGGTACATCCAATCTAAAACTCAGGCCTTCCGTCTCCGCAGGGGGAATTGAATCGGTCGAACTGTCCGACGATGCCGTGAAGGTGACGTACGCGGGTCTTGGAGGGGGTGGCGTGGGCGCTACGATGTGCCGGGCGCTAGCCCGCGACGTCATCGACTATGATTTGACGCCCGCAGGAGGTAGTAAAATGAGTCGTGGGACGCTCACATTGCCGAAACGGTCGCGCGTCATCGTTGGGGTAGACGATACTGACACTAAAGAAGAAGGTGCGACGTGGTCGCTTGTAAACAATATAGCCGCAATGGTCGACAATAAGACACTTCGATATGTGTCCCACGCCATCGTGCAGCTCTACCCTGTAAAGGCGAAGACGAAAAATTGCGTGGCCACAGTCGTGGAGTTTGCTAGCTTGAACGCCAACAAGCCCATCAGAAAGTTTCAAGAACTTTTAGAGGATTACACGCTTTCAGATCAAACAGGCATGGCTGTTTTGAACTCATTTGGCGCGAAAAGCCTCTCAAGTTACGGCGACGCCGCTCGCTCGGGTGAGGTATCGCTCTCAGCGGCTATGGAAGCAGCCGATGCGGTCGGCGTGGAAGTTCGTTTGCAAGGGCGCGGCATTATCGGCGCGATTGCCGCTCTACCGTTTTTCTCACAATGTGATGAATCTGTCAAGCTTGATCAGATCCCCCGCTCAGAGATCGTGTGAGACACAACTGCAGGACGTAGCCTCTTCGTGTGCGAGCCCGTCTCCCGTGGCACTCCGCGATAGCATCCGCCCAGCCCCTAGGGACAAATAGAAACTGGCGTGAGAGCGGTAACTGCACCGATCAACCACCAGACACTACTTTTAGCACGCGGACGGTTCCGGGTCGCACCGGCGCATCGAACGGCACGGGCTCATTGTCTACAAAAATCAAGACTTCTTCAGGATTCAGCTTGAGCTCAAGCAACAGTTGCTCATAGTTTGCCCCAGCGGGAATGTTGACCACGTTTTCCCGCCCGTTTAGACGAACGGTGACACAGGGGTCCTTTGTTGGCATCCAATAAGCTTTATAGGAGTTTTGATATAAGAAACACGCGTATCGGCACGTGCCGGGGTGGCAGAGCGGACTAATCGGTTACGAGTCCCAACGCGGCAGGCTCGAGACCTGTTGATGCCTTGCATAAAGAAGCCTGCTGGGCTTTTGTAGAGGACGCATCGCTTGGGTTCAAATCCCAACCCCGGCGTCGATATCACGGAAAGGCCGTTCGCTGCTAGCCCGTGGGGCATCAACCGAGTTCGAGCTGATTTTGAAGATACGCCATCAGCTGCGAGGTTTTGAGGTATACTTCAACTAGTAGCTGTTTCACGTTTGTGACGTCCGTCCTGTCATCGCCGGTATATACATAAAAAGACATCTCAGTCAGAATGTCCGCAACGTCTTCATTTGGAAGCAGCGAAAACAACTCGTTGCGATAGTGGTTGTATTGTTTCACGTACTGATTGGCATCGATATAGGGTTCAGTCAGCGATCGGTCTAAGGTGCCATCGAGCGACGCATACAACTCATTAACTCCGAGCAGCGTTTTTTCAAGCTCCGCTTTCGTTCTCGGTTCCATCGGCGTGAAGCCCCTTGACTAGGTTCGCTGCAAAATAAGCGTCCGCGGCCACAAACACGGGTGTTGCGTCCGTCTAGTAATTGTGTTCTACTGGGCTTTTTCCTTGCACCTTTCCCAAGATTTCGAACGTGGTGTCTCGCACTTTATCGAGAGACTCGTCAGTGCTTCGCACGCTGATTATTATCGTCCCAAAGCTCATTGAAACCTCGTTTATTTTTTTAAACTGCAAGGGTTTCTCTACCGCCGTGTCAATTTCGTCCATGGTATCTAGCAACACACTTGGGCTCTTCAAACTTCTAACTTTCGTTTGGAGAGTAGTTCGGCAGCCCTCAAAGCACTGGTGCTTGGAGATATCGTCAGCGTTATAGACGATCACCGCGTGTATACGTCGATGATCAAGATCGGAATCGCAGGCGTGCCGTTAGCGCTCAAAGGCAAGAGTACGGCAGAGGGCGTCGAGTATTTAGCTCGTATTGGACTTGATGCGCTTGAAGTTCAGTTTGTCAGGCAGGTTTCAATGAAAGAGGAAACAGCGGTACAGGTGGGCCACGTAGCGCGCGAGGCTAAGATCGATCTCTCTGTCCACGCTCCGTACATGATAAACCTTGCTTCAGAAGATCCGCAGATCATCGAAGACAGCAAGAATCGCATAAGGCTGTCCCTTGACAGGGGTCACGCGCTTGGAGCACGGATCGTCGTTTTTCATTCAGCATATTATACCAAGAAGTATACCAAAGACGAGACGTACGAGTTAGTCACAGACGCGTGCGCGGGTTTGCTGGATTATATGCGGGACCGCGGCATTGAGCGGACGCAGCTCGGTGTCGAACTACTAGGTCGGCAAAGTCAGTTCGGAACGGTTGACGAGTTGCAGAGACTGCATCAGGAGCTGCCAGACATACGCCCCGTTATTGATTTCGCACATTTGCACGCACGGTGCAATGGGTGCTTGCACACCGTTGAGGACTACGCGCGCCCCCTTCGGGCTCTGTTTAGTGACCACAGTCACCTGCACAGCCACTTCTCCGGGATTGAGTTTTCGAAGGGAAACGAGCGCAGGCATCTGCCCGTCGACCTCGTCCAGTTTAGGCTACTTGTCAGCGCGCTTAAAGAAAACGCTTGTGACGCCACCATAATCTGCGAATCACCACTGCTCGAACAAGACGCCGTAAAGATGAAGCCGTTTGTCGAATAGTGGCCAATCTGAGCATTTTTTGGTTGAAGCGCACCGAATTTGGTTAGAAAGTTTTATCTATCATAATGCTTTTGTGTCTGTTAGATCCTCAAGGGAGGCACAGTATGACAGACGACAACATAATCTACGTAGGCAACAAACCTGTAATGAATTACGTGCTAGCCGTGGTAACGCAGTTTAACAACGGAGCCGACGAGGTCTTGATTAAAGCTCGGGGGAGAGCTATTTCGCGGGCAGTTGATGTGGAACAGATTTCTATAAACCGGTTCCTCTCAGACGTCACGACGAAAAAAATAGAGACCTCGACTGAGAGTCTTAGCACCGAGACCGGTAACACAAACGTCTCGGCGATCGAAATAACCGTAGGAAAATAGTTAAGGACTAGCATTAGGTCTCCTTAAGAATGCGAAGTTAAAAAGGCGCTCTGCACGCTTGTCGAGCGAGCTTTCAACCACGTCTCGCTGCCACAATCGCATCACCGGCGCGACCCAGCACCGTGTGTTTCATGCACGTGGTCAGTCGGATAACTCTCTAAGATCACGCAGAAGGCCCCTTCTCCCGCCAAGCTGCGCGACAGATTTTGACGCCATAAAGTTGCCATAAAGACCCGATTCGTGCAGGTCCTTGCCGGCCAGCTGTCCGTACAGGAACCCTGCTGCGAATGCGTCTCCCGCCCCGACGGTGTCGGTTATCTGCGATTCGTAAGGAGCGATATAGAGTCTCTCGCTTCGCGTTGCCACATAAGAACCCGCGTCGCCGAGTGTGACGGCGACGGTGTTTGCTCCCAAGTCCAAGAGAGTCGCTGCATCTTCCACGCGTGCTGATCCGGTTAAGTGTTGCGCTTCTTCTTTGTTGAGAAAAAGCGTGAAAGTACGTTCAATTAGTGGTTTCAATTGGTCTAATCCGAGCTTCGCGTAAATGCTACCCGGGCTAAACGATATCTTTGTTCGCGACCTGCGTAGGTGGCGAACGTACGAGATTTGCATTTGGAATTGATCAATGCCCATAAAAGAGCTGACGTGCAGTATTTCGGCCTGCTTGGCATAATCGTGATTTTCGGTGAAGAATGAATCGTTTACGCTTGGGAGGACATAGATAGCTCTCTCTCCGCGCGAATCGATGAATATCAACGCTGAGCCAGTATCCCCCTCTGATATCGTGATGCCGTCCACATCAACGCCTTCACGCCGCAAATCGTCCACCAACTGTGATCCTTCCCTGTCATCGCCTACCGTTCCTAGAAATCCAGTTCTGACGCCTAAGCGGGCGAGTCCGACGATGGTATTCGCTGCAGAGCCTCCTGGCTGCCTGGTGGCCGAAACCACGCCGATCTCGCGCCCGGGGAGTGCCAAATCATCCACCCGGCAAATTCTGTCGCAGTTCAGCGCCCCGAAACCGATGACCTTAACCTTGTGCTCCATGTCGCAGCTCCTATTCGCATGATCGATGGCTTTTAGAGATTTAATTGTATTGCTACGCGTTATTCAATCGAATGAGCGCTGCATCTTGCTTGCGGACGGCCACCGTTTCCCGCTACGAGACTTCTTGCTACATCATCCCCAAGCAGGGGCGTGCGCGCGTTTTTTGGGATATTGTCCTCCTCTCTCTGTTGATTGATAGGGCGTTATTGTTACTTGCGGGCGACCCGAACGTGCTGAGGACGCCGAGCAGCGGAAAAGCGGCGGCGGGACGAGTCGGCAGAAACTTAAAATATGGCTTACGTCCTTTTTAAGGACGATGTATGTCAGAAATGTGGAAATTACAGACATCAAAACTGAATCGAGAGACGTTAAGACCTTCTTTTTCGATCACTCTTTTCGTTTCATTCCTGGGCAGTACGTCATGGTGTGGATTAGAGGCGTCGACGAGATACCGATGAGTCTGTCGTACGCAAATGGCATCACCGTTAAACAAGTTGGTGATGCCACGGCGGCGATGTGCGCTCTGGGCGTCGGTGGCACACTCGGTATCAGAGGCCCTTTCGGAAATGGGTTCCGCGTGATCAAGCCGCCTGTGCTGCTTGTGGCCGGAGGGGTGGGCGCTGCCCCACTGGCGCCACTTGCTGAGGCGCTAAAAAACAATGTCATAACTATTCTCGGCGCCAAAACAGAGGACGAGCTGCTATTCACTGAGCGATTCAAGAGTGCTGGATCGCTCTGGATAACCACCGATGATGGCTCTGCTGGCCACAAAGGCCCGACCATCGATTTGCTTGATAGGATTCGAGGCTACAACGAAATAGTGTCGTGCGGCCCTGAAAAGATGATGCGCAAAGTGTTAGACCACGCAACGGTTGCCGGGGTGCCGAGTCAGTTCAGCTTGGACCGATACATCAAGTGCGGCGTCGGGTTGTGTGGTTCTTGCTGCATCGATCCATCAGGCCTGCGCGTCTGCTCGGACGGTCCCGTTTTTGCAGGAGCGCAGCTACAAGAGGGCGATTTTGGGGTATATATGCGCGATGCGACGGGCAGAAAGGTGAATTTGTGATCGGTCGATTCAAGCTCCACAATGAGATGTTTTTGGGGACGGTGGAAGGAACGCGCGTACATGGCAACGGGAGAACCTACGAGTTGTCTGAATTACAAGTGCTCGCGCCCGCTTGCCCTAGCAAGATTGTGGGTGTCGGTTTGAACTACACCGACCACGCGCGAGAACTTGGAACCCAAGTCCCGGAACGGCCTACTATATTTCTCAAACCCTCCACGAGTGTGATTGGCCCAGGAGAAAGCATCGTGCATCCCTCCATTAGTTCTCGGGTGGACTTCGAGGGAGAGCTGGCTGTCGTTATTGGCCAGAGATGCGTAAACGTTGATGATTCGAAGCGCGTCGTACTTGGCTATACGTGCCTTAATGACGTGACCGCTAGAGACCTTCAGATTCAGGACGGTCAGTGGACGCGCTCGAAAAGCTTTGACACATTTGCGCCCCTCGGACCGTTTATCGCAACCGAACTAGATTCTCGAAATGCTCACATCGTGACGCGTGTCAACGGCCGCCAGCGGCAGAGCTCAAACACAAGAGACCTCGTTTTTGACGTAGACTATCTAGTCAGATTTATATCACGCATCATGACCCTCGAAGGGGGGGATGTGATCGCTACTGGCACGCCCTCAGGCGTGGGACAACTCAGACCAGGCGATACCGTCGATGTGGATATTAGCGGCATAGGAACCCTTTCAAACAACGTTATTAGTGAGCAAGGCGAGAAGTTATCAGCTATGAACCGCCTGAAGCCACACGTGTGAGAGAGTATGGCCATACCGAAGAACTACGAGCACGAGTATATCGAGTCGAAATGGCTTACAGCATGGAACGCGGACATGTATCGGTTTCGCGGAGAACCGCGCGCATACCGTTTCATAATCGACACGCCTCCGCCGTATCCTACTGGTAATTTTCATCTAGGAAACGCCCTCAACTGGTGCTATATCGATTTTATCGCACGATACAAGCGCATGAAGGGCTTCGACGTGATGTTTCCCCAGGGATGGGACTGTCACGGACTGCCGACGGAGGTGAAGGTCGAGACTACCTACAACGTAACAAAAAACCAGATCCCCCGCCACGAGTTTAGAGGACTTTGTGAAAGCTTGACGCGAGAGAACATTGCTTTGATGAAAGGGACGATGCAGCGGCTCGCGTTTTCAATAGACTGGTCGCAAGAGTTCGTTACTATGGACCCGACATACTTTGAGAAGACGCAGAAATCGTTCGTGCGAATGTACCGCGACGACCGCATTTACAAAAGCGACCACCCTGTGAACTGGTGTCCTCGATGTGAGACGGCCATCGCGTTTGCCGAAGTAAATTATGATTCGAGGTCAACGGTTCTCTATTATATCGTTTTCAAAGGGTGCGACACAGAATCGGTACAGATCGCAACTACGCGTCCCGAGCTCTTGGGTGCCTGCGTCGCTATCGCAGTAAACCCGCACGATGAACGGCACGAGCGTCTGATCGGCAAGAGTATTCGAACGCCGCTCTATGGCGAAGAGGTACCGGTTATAGGGGACGAAGCGGTCGATCCTGCTTTTGGCACGGGAGCCGTAATGATCTGTACGTTTGGTGACAAGCAGGACGTACGATGGTGGAAGAAGCACAACCTACCGCTGAAAAAAGTCATTGGCAAGGATGGCCGCGTCACCGACGCTAAGTACAACGGCGCAAGCATCAGTGAAGCGAAAGAGCGCATCATTGGAGATCTGCTAGAAAACAAGCTCGTGACGAAACAGGAACGAATCGAGCAGAACGTCGGGATTCACGACAGATGCGAAACTCCAATCGAGATTCTTTCAGAGAACCAGTGGTTTGTCAAGATCGATAAGGACGTCGTTCTCCAGCGCGCAGCTGAAATTCAGTGGGTTCCGCCGTACGCATTTTACCGGCTGAAGAATTGGACAGAAAGCGTCGAATGGGACTGGTGCATCTCGCGTCAGCGCGTTTTCGCCACGCCTATCCCGGCATGGTACTGTGACCAGTGCGGACGCGTTCTGGTTGCTGACGAACGCTGGCTACCGTTGGACCCCACTGAAGAAGCACCAAGAAACGAGTGTGCTTGTGGCTCTTCAAGCTTTACGCCTGAATATGACGTCCTCGACACGTGGATGGACTCGTCGATCTCGGCTTTAAACGTCGCCGGCTGGCCCGACGCCGCGTATAAAGAGCATTTTCCCACTCAATTACGCCCCCAGGGTCACGATATCATTAGGACCTGGGCGTTTTATTCCATACTGCGATCTGACGCCCTGGTGGGGAGTAAACCCTGGGAGTGCGTCGTCGTCAACGGAATGGTACTCGGTGAAGACGGCCAAAAAATGAGCAAGTCGCTCGGCAATATCATCGCTCCGGAGAGCGTAATAGAGCAGTATGGAACCGACGCTGTTCGACAATGGGCGGCAATCGGCGGCTCAGTCGGATCCGACGTTCCGTACAACACAAAAGATCTCACGGCTTCTTCACGGTTTTTGACGAAGCTGTGGAACGTCTTCAGGTTCGCGATGATACACCTAAGCCAAGGCGTGGAGCCAGTCGTTTATGGGCCCAAGAATTCGACTGAAATCTGGCTAATCTATGAGCTTGCCAGTCTGGTAAGATCAGTCACCTCGAGCATGGATCATTTTAGCTTTGACGAGGCTCTTAAGGATATCCGATCGTTCGTGTGGAACACGTTGGCGGACCATTACGTAGAGGCCGCCAAAGGTAGACTATATGAACGAGACCGTTACAGCGTTGCCGCTTTGCATCTCGCCCTTGATACTATAGCGAAGCTGCTGGCGCCCTTTTGCCCCTTCTTTGCAGAAGAGTTGTTTTCGCACATCAACCCGGGCGAGCAAAGCGTTCACTTGCAGGCGTGGCCCGAGTTTAACATAAAATTGCAGGAACGTATCGGAGCGGAACCGGAAGTCACTTTCAGCGGCGCTTCGGCGAGCGTCGTTATTGCGGCATCCGCCGCAGCGGTAAAAGAGGCGCGGCACACCGGCGAGCTGATCAAAGAAATAATTAGCAGCGTCAGGCGGTGGAAATCTGAACAGCGCATCGCACTGAACGCCCGAATTGAGGGCGTTTACGTCTACACGGACTGTGATATTACGGATGGGGCACCAGATATCGACAATGCGCTCAACGCCGGCATAACCTACAAACGAGGAGAACCAGATATCCACGAAATGGTCACTGAAATCAGGCCCAATCTCGGCTCACTGGGCCCACGTTTTAAGTCGGAAGCGAAATACATCGTGCAGCTCATAAGCGAAACACCCGCTCAGGAGATCGCAGATCAAATCGAGAAGGGATCAGTGACAATTGGTGGGATCCAACTCGAGCCGGAAGATTTCGTTATCAAAAAGGAGCGCGCCATAGAAGGTGTCGCGGCCGACGTGATCGAACTGCGCGAGGCGACAATCATCATCAAGCACAAGTAGGAGCCCTCACCACCCTTCGGCGACAAGTTCGTACTTTTTGATGCACGTTAGCACCTCTTCGTCAGTCAAATCGTAGAATCGTTCATAAAAGCTTGCCACGGCAAACCACGGCCTATCGCTCGTTAACGGACAAATGTACTCGTCGACCTGAGATCTGACGAGCATTTCAGCGCCTTTCGAAGCAACCGGCACCGCCAAAATCACCTGTTTGGGTTTTCTTTTTTTCACGTAATTTATCGCTGCAAGTGCCGTATATCCGGTAGCTAGTCCATCGTCGACGACTATCGCTACATGATCCGTCAACTCGGGGAAAGGCCTCCCGCCTCGATATCTGGTTTCGCGCCGCTTTACCTCCGCCAGCACCTGTGTCGCAATCTCATCGACTTCTGAGTCTGTCAATCCTAGATAGGTGATAAGGTCGTCGTTTAGAGCTCTAGATCCATCAGCGGTGATCGCCCCAAACCCCGCTTCGGCATTAGATGGAACCGGGAGTTTGCGCGGTATGACTAAATCAAGTAGAGCGCGCAGACGCACAGCGACAGGAAATGCGACTTGAACGCCGCCGCGCGGAATCGCTAAGACCACTGCGCTTTGACCTTCGTATCGTGCCAACAAGTCAGCCAGTACATGTCCTGCTTGTATGCGGTCCTTAAACACGCTGGTCACTGCGCATTGTACGTTTTTATAGTTATATACTGGAATATGGAAGCTGCGCTGCTCGTAACGCGGTATGCGCCTTAAGCTCAGGGGTACCGCGCAAAGTATATATGATATGAATATACATTAGAGTATAAATAATATCTTTAAAGTATAATAAATTACATTGTGATAAACATGAGCGAGTTAAAGATTCTGTTAGACGAAGACGAGATGCCTAGAAGCTGGTACAATATTCAGTCTGATCTGCCGGCAAAGCTGCCCCCTCCGTTAAACCCGCGTACGCAAGAGCCCGCGACACTCGACGATATGCTTGCGCTGTTTTCGAGCTCGTTAGTCAAACAGGAAGTGTCGACCAGCCGGTACATCGATATCCCCGACGAGGTTTTTGAAGCGTATTTGAGAGTCGGACGGCCCACGCCGCTTTACCGGGCGAAGAGGCTTGAGGACTACCTAAAAACGCCTGCCCGAATCTATTACAAGAGGGAAGACGTTTCGTTTGCAGGATCTCACAAGCCCAACACGGCTATTGCCCAGGCGTACTACAATAAGATTGATGGCAGCGAGGGCCTCGTGACGGAGACCGGTGCCGGGCAGTGGGGCACCGCTCTGGCGCTCGGGTGTTCAATGTTTGACCTGTCGTGCAAGGTGTTTATGGTCAGGGTAAGCTACGATCAAAAGCCTGGAAGAAAAACGCTCATGCGACTCTACGGGGCCGAGGTCATCCCTTCCCCTTCGAATTTGACGGAAAGCGGACGACAAGCACTCGCCAAATCTCCTGATCATCCCGGTTCTCTTGGGCTTGCTATAAGCGAGGCAGCCGAAACGAGTTTGGCCTCTGCACAGACCAAGTACTCGCTGGGGTCGGTACTGGAACACGTTCTGCTTCATCAGACCATTATTGGAGAAGAGACGGTTGCTCAGCTCAAGAAGGCAGAAGAAAATCCGGACATCATGATCGGGTGCGTTGGCGGGGGTTCGAACTTTTCCGGGTTTGCATATCCGCTTCTTGGTGAGCACATCAGAAATGGAAATGGCACGCAGTTCATAGGCGTGGAGCCGACGAGTTGCCCGACGCTTACAAAGGGCGAGTACAAGTACGACCTCGGTGACGTGGCTGGTTTCGCGCCGATGATCAAAATGTATACGTTGGGACATGATTTCGTTCCATCGCCTATACACGCCGGCGGGCTTCGTTATCACGGCGACGCACAAAGCCTAAGTCTCTTAAAGAACCTCGGCTACGTCGACGCCGTGTCCTATAAGCAGCTTGCAACGTTTGAGGCAGGTGCACTTTTCACCCAGACTGAAGGCATTTGTCCAGCTCCTGAATCGAGTCATGCTATCAAGGCAGCAATAGACGAAGCCATCAAATGCAAACAGACCGGCGAGGCTAAAGTAATCGTGTTCAACCTCAGCGGCCACGGACTTTTGGATCTCGCTGGGTATGAAAAATTCTTAGACAATGAGCTGAACGGAAACGGGAATAGCTCTTAGGCCGATCGTATGTCGATTCACGCCGAGTTCCGGAACCCCCCGCTTCTCGGTAAGAGGTTAAAAGGGCTCACCAGAGCGGTGGCGGCTGACATTTCAATGGCTGAGCTAGCTGCCAGTACTAATCCTCCTCCCACTGCTGTTGGATTTCGGGGTTGTCGGTGAAATCCTTCGCCTTTCGCTTCAAGACCTTATCGCGGCCCTCCATATAGAAAGCCTCTTCGCTGGTGATCTCGTCATCTTCGACGAGTTCCTCGCGTCCTTCAGGCGTATAGACTCCCTCGCCCGCAGCGACCTCTTTGTCCACGACCTCTTCATTATACTGATGACCATAGTCGGGTTCTTTGCCCCACGGGTCGTGACCCACCTCTTCGACGACTTCGCCGTCGTGTTCTTCAGTAGCAGCCTCATCGATCTTGAGCTCCAGGGAGCCGTCATAGATTTCTCTGTTCTCCTTTTGATCGTCCGCTTCCACAACTCCTTGATCTTTCGGCTTGACGCGTTTGACGTCGTCTTTTTCATCGACGAAGGAATCAAATCGTTCGTCGTCCTGGTCTGAAGGCTGATTGTCGATATTTTCGGGTGGCATGCTAATCCCAACAGGAGGTTTACTTCAAAGTTAATAAACAGTTGCAAGCATTTGGTCGGACAATTCCTCCTCTTGTCGCAGAAAAGGCTTGTGACAATGCGGCTTGGTTAAGGGGGCGGAAAAATTCGGCTGACGGGTGATCGAAGCGCTTAAAATTGTTCGACCCATTCGTTGAGCATGGTGTATTGCGAGCACAGGTCAAGGACGTCGGTATCAAGAGGGTCCTTAAAGTAGAACGCGAGCTCATCGACCAATCCGCGTGCACCTTTCCGTTGTGCGAGTTCCATGAAGCGGATGAGGTCGATCACAAGGGGCGCCGCCAGTATGCTGTCGCACCCTTGCCACGTGAACTGCATGTTCATGCGATGCCCCAAAAACCCTTTAAACGAGATGAAGTCCCAAGCGACCTTGTGGTCCGAAAGAGGGGGAAAATAGTCAATGCGGCTTCCTAGATGCAGCTCGTAACCTAGCATCTTCGGCACCACACTCGTCTTTGTGATGAGCTTTGACTGCTTGTTGTCCGGATGCCTCAGTATCTGTCCGTCTAGGTTTCCAAGTATGTTGCTTCCGTACCAGCCATCAATTGTCAGATGCCGGCACTTGAACATAGGTACGAGAGCAGTTTTGACGAGAGTCTCCCCGGTCTTCCCGTCTTTTCCGCAGTGCGGGACGCCCAGGGTGTTAGCCAACTCTTTTATGGCGGGAATATCGTTGCCCATTGATGGCGTGAAGTTGACGTATGGCAACCCGTTTTTGATGGCGCAATACGCATAAATTGCGCTCGCAGGGATCTTTTTTGAATTCGCTTTGATTGCGGCCTCAAAACTGTCGAGTGTCGCATATTCTGGTTGAGGCGCAAAGTGCGGTTCAGTTGAGGCCAAGTTAACCACTACACAGCGTTCGTCTCCAGCGAACTCGCGAAGTTCTTGTGATACTTGATTTGCTGCTTCGCTTAGCGTTAGGCCCGTGTTGTCGCAAAGGGAGGATATTGCGTCCCCACAGTTATTGATAATGCCGCACTTCACCGGAATGGAGTCTATCTCTTCTTTCAACTCCGCAAGCTGCATAGTGTCAAACGTGTTATTGTCGCTGACGTTTTGATAAGCGGCGTCGTACAATGCGACGCTCCTAATATCGTGACCGCCAAATTGAAAGTCCTCGAGTCGCTCAAGATTCAGCCTGGAAAAACGTCTCTCCTCGGACAATATGCCGTTTGATGCACTTAAGCCGCGCTTTATAGCGAGAACCCCTACAAGGGTCGTCGTGGCGACAGCGCCTTTGATTCCGATGAACCAAACCTTCATCTCAATCGAATCTGCCTTCAATCTATAAAAAATCTTTTAACAACTACGTTAGGCGAATCAATTGCAATATTCTTGCGCTTTTTACGTCGTGTGTCGCGACGACGCGCATCATAATTGCGGTTGACGCGCACTGTCCAAAAAGAGATGACGGGTGAGACGACAAGCCCGCGGAAAGCGCCAGCCGCGGCAACGGTGCTATTCTTTCTTCTTTTTGTCTTCAGAAACGAAGACGTGTTCGGGTTTTTTCTCTTCTGGCTCGCAGATGCCTTCTGTATCAGGGCTAAGGTCACACACTTCAAGCTTTTTGACCTTGTCCATGTCTTGTTCGTGCTCGTAGTTCGCGTTGTAGCCATCGGTGTCGGGGGCGTTCAGAGTTCCCGTCTTCATGTCCTTTTTAAACTTGTATCCTTCCTTTTTCTCGTCGGCCATCGGGTATCACCGCCCGTACATTTGTGCGGATTCTATTAATTAGTATCGGTTAAGCCGCTGACTCAATAGACAGCACTTAGTTTGACAAACAGCTCGAAGTTCGCCTTTGAAACCCCGTTAGACATAACTCAAAGTTCGCCTTTGAAACCCCGCTAGACACAATCCAATCAACACGTCCCTTACCGTGCATTACGCGATTAATGACAAAGAAAGTCGCGTTTTGAATCAGCGACGCATAAGTTTTTGTGTGTGCTAGGCGTATATGTTATAGGAGATGATTGAATATTAAGTCCCAAACCACTGAATGTAAACTTTGTGAGTTCATTTCCCCCACGGGAATGCGGAATCGCTACGTTTACCCACGACCTAGCAACCAGTTTATCGAACATCTCTGATAATGCAGTATGGAATGTGAGTGTCATCCAAGAGTGCAGGAAGCTCTTTTTAAGTAACGTGTCACTCAGGGCTCAGGCGGCGCAACTGGGCAAAAAGGAGTTTGTTCGCAGCAAACGCTTTGCGTCCAAAACGTTCAACGTCATCAAAGACTGTAATGTTGAAAGCTACATTGCCGCTGCGAAACGCATAAACGACTCTAAAATTGACGTCATCAATATTCAGCACGAGTTTGGGCTATATAAAGGCGATTTCGGCTGCTACATTCTGGAATTCATGCGGAGGGTTAGAAAGCCGATTGTCACGACTTTTCATACCGTTTTACCGAACCCCCCATCCCGCATGAGAGAAGTCGTCAAGGACATATACGCGCTTTCAGACAGAGTCATTGTTTCTGCAAACGCAGGTATTGACCTGTTACAGAACAAGTTTGGATTGGATAAGGCCCAGCTCACGATGGTGCCGCACGGCGTGCCCCAAGTGCCTAAACTTGTTGACACAGAGTTCGCGAAACGGGGTCTGGGATTGGCCGGAAAGTTCGTAATAGCGAGCTACGGCTTAATTAATCCCGATAAGGGAATTGAATATGTTATCCAAGCGCTGCCGTCAATTATTGAGGCGAATCCGCGTGAGGACATCACCTACATGGTGGTTGGAGAGCATCATCCTGCGCTCGACCGAAAGGTGCGTGAGCTACACAAGGAAAAAATCGACGGTCTTGTGAAGGAGCTTGGCCTATCGCGCAACGTGCGATTCGTCGAGCGCTACCTCTCTAATAAAGATATGATTAGACACTTTTTGGCCACCGACGTCTGTGCCGTAACAAACATGAATCCGGATCAGATATCGAGTGGAGTCTTGTCCCAGGCGATAGGGTGCGGGAGGAGTATCGTCGCAACGAAGTTTGCACACGCCACTGAAGCCCTGTCAAACGGCAGAGGCTTGTTTGTTGAATTTGGCGACCCTGAGGACATCGCTGAAAAAATCAACCTCCTCGTCGCTGACGCGGAGCTTCGGAAGACCTTAAGCCATCGAGTGCACGCATACGGACGGGCCCTAACGTGGGATCAAATTGCCCGCAGGTACTTCAACGTCTTCGCGCAAGTGCGAGAGCCTCAAGTGCAGTTGCCGTCAATTCCTTTGCAGCAGCGCTTCTCGCAGCCGATCGATCGCGCGCTGCGACGCAGCAAGATCTGAAAAATCTTACGCCAAGGTTTGAGGATAGGGAAAACGCTACGTTGGCGTCTATTTCATTTTTTAATCGCGGCCCTGTTTTATAGCTCTGCCGTTTTACATCAGCTTAAGTTTGGCCAGCGCTTCAAACGATTCAGCGCAGCTTGTGGTAACGTCCGTAAGCGCTTCGCTGAAACACAGTCGTGCTTCGTCATACTCTCTAAGATTGATTCGTCCTATCGCTTCTGTGAGTTTACGCGTGGTTCTTGAGAAGATCACTCTTGAACCGAGCACGTTCTGGGCGAGCTTAATCTCCATCATAAGTGAATTCAAATAGGCCTCAACAACCTTCTGACCGCCAACTAATTCATCATCTTTGAGTCCAATAAGCTTTTCAAGCAGTTGATTTGCGATTGATACTTCAGACTTCAATTTCTCTGCGTATTCAAATTTGCGAATTAAGTCTTTTGGTTCAGCCATGCGTCGCACCACGAACTAATATGGGGTTTGGCCTAGATATAATTGATTCAAAAAACGTGACCCAGAGGCTTATTGACGCTTTTGACAGGATTTCGGTGCTAGCCTGACTGCCCCGATAGCCGCACGATCCATCACGGAGACGCTGCGGCGAGGTCCGGCGCCACGACGAACACACGGCGCGTAAGCCTCAGGGTAAAGAAACTCAGAGCGATTATCGGCGTTGTCACACAGCGTGCTTATTGTTCGTGTTTTGCTCGAATTGAAACGCGATGTTGAACAGCAGTTGTTCGTTGAATTGATCACCGATAATTTGCATCCCAATGGGCAAGCGCCCTTTTCGCCCGCACGGAACGGATAGAGATGGCACGTTCGCCAGATTAATTGGAACAGTGTTAATATCGACCTTGTATAGCGACAGAGGATCTTCGATTTTTTCGCCGATCTTAAACGCAGCGTACGGCATCGTTGGTGCGATGAGCGCGTCGAATTGCTTGAAAACCCTCTGAAAATCTCGGCTTATTAATGCCCTCGCTTTGCGCGCTTTCAGGTAGTACTTGTCGTAGTATCCGGCCGAGAGCGCATATGTACCGAGCAGTATGCGTCGTTTGACCTCTTTGCCAAATCCTGACGCGCGGTTCTCCGAGAACGTCGTGTGCCAATCGTGGTCTTTTTGGACCCGATGTCCATAGATGATTCCAGAGTACCGAGCAAGGTTAGACGATGCTTCCGACATCGCTTGGATGTAGTAGGCTGAAAGCGCATACTTGAGATTCGGCATCGACGTCTCCTTAGCGTGCACGCCAAGGCTTTCAAGCACCGCTATAGCTTCCCACGTTGCGTTTTCCACGACAGGATCAACGCCTTCGCCAAAAAAATCCTGTGGCACGCCAACCTCTAAGCCAGCTATTTCGTCCCGGAGCTTGGCGACGTAGTGCGACACTGGGGCGTCGCGAGAAGTGTTGTCCCAAGGATCGTAGCCAGCGATGACCTCAAAGAGCCCTGCGCAGGCTTCCACGGTTCGCGCGATAGGTCCTATCTGTTCCATTGAATTGCCGTACGAAACGAGACCGTTGCGTGACACTCTGCCGTAGGTAGGCTTCAGGCCGACCACTCCGCAAAAGGACGCAGGGCACCGAATCGAGCCCCCCGTGTCAGAACCTAACGCAAGATCCGCCTCCTGTGCCGCCACTGCGGCGGCACTGCCCCCAGAAGAGCCGCCTGGCACGCGCTCGAGGTCCCAAGGATTCTTGCACGGTCCGAAGAAGCTTGTTTCTGTTGAGGTGCCCATCGAAAATTCGTCCATGTTCGTTTTGCCAATTATGACGGCACCTTCTTCGCGCAATTTCTTGACAACGAAAGCGTCGTATGGGGGAACGTAATGTTCCAACATCTTTGAGGCGCACGTGGTTCGCAGCCCTTTGGTTGAAATGGCGTCTTTAATCGCGATGGGGATGCCAGCCAGCCGCCCATCAAGTTCACCCGCATCAGCTTCTTCAGCTTGTTGTCGCGCACCTTCGTAATCGACCGTGATAAATGCGTTGAGTTTGCTTCGTCTGATGGCGTCAAGCAATTCTTCAACGTGTTCTCGGTGGCTCATAGTATCCGTGGGCCCCTGAAATAGCCATTTTCGACTCTTGGTGCGTTCGCAAGAGCGTCTTGTTGTGTTAGGCTCGGCGTAACCTCGTCTGCACGCAGCACGTTGTGCTCCTCTTGCTCAGTCAGTTCCGCTTCAATGTCTTCGAGCTCTTCAAAGTACTCCAGTATAGCATTGAATTGCACCGTGAACGCTTGCATATCTTCTTCGTCAAGGTCGATACACGCGAGCCGCGCTATTTGTTCAACATCTGTCTTAGTTATCATTCTGCCACCGCGATACCGCGTTTTTCAGCTACTGATTGCAAATAAATCCCTACAGCGCCTTTACTGTTGCGCTTGTCGTAAGGAAGGTTTTTACGTGCGAGTTTCCGCAACACTGCACTTACCCCTGTCCCGTACTGGAGCGCTTTTTTCCGTCTGTACGCTAATTCGTGAGGCATCAGCTGCTCAGCCACTTTACGCAAGATATACTTGTTGATTCCGCGGTTGAGTTTCAGTGTGCTGTCAATCGTCAATCCAAACTTTACTACCCGCGGATCTAGATACGGCAAAATGATATCTATCGAGTGTGATGCAGCCGCCAAGTTGTCTCGTTCGAGGTTGTCCCTCGCGATGTTAAGCACGTCAATTTCGAGCGCGTCGCGGAGCCCTTGGGGATTTGCAGCGGGGAGCTTTGCGTATCTCGAATAGCCTGCAAAGAGTTCATCTGCTCCTTGCCCGGTCAGAATAGATTTCAAGCCCGCTGCTTTTGTTTGCTCACAAAGAACGTACATCGGGAGAGCGATCGCGAGATCGAGCGGATTGCAACTCTCGACAGTTTCAATAACGCGAGGAATAAGCATTTCGACGTGGCAGGCGTCAAGGTGAATGACCTGGAGGTCTATTCGCATCAGACGGGCCGCCTGCTGTGCGCTTTTCAGATCGTGCGATTCAGGCAATCCTGCCGCGAAGTATCGGTTGTTCGCGTTATTCGCCATGATAGCACAGAGCAAGGAGCTGTCGACTCCGCCCGAGAACGCGACGCCCATTTGTTCATCAGCGAGTTCATTCATCACGGACTTAAGAAGTTCGCGAAGGTCGCTTACCACACGTGATTCGTCATTGGCTGGGCAGTTCCTGCTTGACTGCTGAAGGGTTTTTTTCGTGCCAAACGTAATGCTCCGCGGCCCGTGAATCGCCACTGTGGTTCCTGGGTCGACCCGTTCGGCGCGATTGATTCCGACGGACCACAGAGCTTTGCGTTCAGACGCGAATGCGCATAGCGAACCCTTCAGGTTTGATCCGTAGAATAATGGTCGCGAGCCTATGCAGTCCCTGTCTAGCAGCAGAACCTGCGAATCAACAATGCGCGCTTGGGCGTAACTTGAGTGGTACCTGTCTGAAACTGTTATTGACAAACCACTACTGCCAGAAATCGCACTGAATTGCGCATCGCCCAAAGCACTCACGGCATATTCTGTGTCATTCGCTAATTTTCCCTGGGAACAGCGGCGCACGTCTCCCCGGTGCTTGAGGACTTGGTGCATCGACCGCACAGCCCAGAAGGCTCTCGGCCCAACAGCTCCGACTATTCCAGACACTCGTCCTGCCTCAGAAGCGTCACCACGCGCTCTACTTGTTGAGGAGCCGTCCCAACATAGTTCTCGGGACGCACCATCCACTCGAGTTGCTCTTTCGTGAGATGTTCGGCAAGCAGTGGCTCTTTGAGCAGTGCCTCTGAAATGGTATCGCCGCTCTCATAGGCGTTCATTGCTGCTGATCGTATGATTTCGTGCGCGCGTTGTCTTCCGATCTTCTTTGCGAGGTGCATCATCACGGCTTCGCTCATGTTCAGGCCCCTCATGAGACTTAGATTGCGTCTGATGTTCTGCTCGTTGAACGTCAGATTCCCTAAAACGTTGATGGAGAGCGTCACAATGTGATCACTCAGAATAGTTGCTTCAGGAAAGATGATGCGCTCACAGGAAGAATTTGTGAGGTCTCTCTCGTCCCAGAGCGTGTTGTTTTCTAGTGCCGGCATAACGAACGATCGGACGACGCGGGCTAGGCCGCAGATTTGTTCTGACTTGATAGGATTTCGCTTGTGCGGCATGGTTGAGGATCCAACTTGTGCTTTGCCGAACCCTTCAGAGACTTCGGCTATTTCGCTTCGTTGCAGTGTTCTGATTTCTGTGAATATCTTCTCGAGGGACGTGGCGATGTTGGCGAGCAGCATCACGTATTCGGCATGACGATCCCGTTGTATGACTTGTGTCGATACGTCAACGGACTCCAATCCTAACAATTTCAACGTCCGCGCTTGAATCTCGACAGCCTGCTTGCCAAAGGCTGCTTGGGTGCCCACCGCTCCCGTCATCTGACCGACTTCGATCCGACCGCGCGTTTCTGAAAGCCGTTGCAGATGCCGATGTATTTCCATCGCCCAGACGGCAAACCGCAGACCGTAGGTTGTCGGTACAGCGATTTGTCCGTGAGTTCTGGCGGCGCACACTCTATCCTTGTTTTCGTCAGCGAGATTTGCCAAAACGTTTCTGAGTCGAATGAGTTTCGACTTGAGGATTTTACACGAATCGCGCAGCTGTAACGCCAGAGCTGTGTCGATGATATCACTGGACGTCGCCCCGTAGTGTACATAATCGGCTTGCGCGTAAATTTTCTCGGCAATGGCCTCGACGACGGCCATGATGTCGTGATGGATTTCTTCTTCAATTTCTGCCACGCGGGTTAGCGTGATTTGTCCTGCAGCCTCTTCGATTTGGTCCGCCGCCTCTTTTGGTATAACTCCGAGCTCGGCTTCCGCTTTTGAAAGCGCCACTTCCACGCGGAGCAAATAATTGAGCTTACGCTCTTGGCTCCATATCGCCTTCATCTCATTGGTGCCATAACGGAATTCAATCGGATGAACTGACATTTTTCGCTCCACAGTTTTCGACAATCGACTTTTGGCGCTCTTGCTTTAATTTTTTGTCGCCGACTATCACATTCTATTGAAAGCGCTCGCGATGCCACTAACGCAGACTGATAACCGACTAATTCGCCAAGCGGCATGCGAGCGAAACGCAACTCCGTGTTTTTTGATGGAAGTCACGCACCGAATTTCTGGCCTTTGCCTACGAGATCCGTGAGAACTGGAACTAAATCAACCCCGCGGACACGATTCATGCCCCCCAGAGCCGCAGAACACTCGTTAAATACGTTAATCTCGTCAGTTCGAACGCCTTTTCCGTGTATTAGGAACGGAACTGGGTCACCGGAGTGTTCTCTGAGGCTCACTGGCGTTGTATGATCTGCAGTAATAACGACAAGTGTAGATTCGTCGATTGCAAGCTCCGACAGCGCGGCATCGACCCGAGTCAAGAAGTTCGCTTTGGTATCGAAATCACCATCATGGCCGGCTTCATCTGCGCCTTTTATGTTAAGGAGCACAAACGCGTGTGTCTTCAATGCTCTGTTGACGTTCTTCACTTTTCCGTCGATATTTGAGTCAATGTGCCCTGTTGCGCCTGTAGTCGGCACGTATTCCATGCCAGTAAGTTTGCCAATCCCGATCACCAATGCGGTCGCCGCGATCACAGCGGCATCAAGACCTGTGCGTTCTTTGAATGGGATCAGGTGCGGAACTGCGCCTGCCCCGCGAAGTAGTATTGCGTTCGCTGGAAGTTCGCCCGCTTCGGTCCGTTTTTTGTTCACCGGATGATCACTTAGGATCGCGCACACCTGGCGAGTGAAATCATTAACGAGCTTCGCTGTTTTCTGTGGCGAAAGGCCGGTCGTCGTAGGTTGTGATGGCAACAGCGCCCCGATGTGATGCGGGTCGGTGGGCGTAATGCTCGGACTGAGGTCTTCCCCTCGCAGAACAAGGGCTGCTCTATGTCCTGCTGACTCTTTGAAAATGAACTCGCAATCGAGGTGCACGTGCTCTCTGATCGCTTCTGCCAGCCGGTGGGTATCGCTGATACGACCCGCTCGTCGGTCGATGACTGTGCCATCTTTGACCGTGGCGAAATTGCCGCGGAAGGCAATGTCGCCGGGTTTGACGTCAATTCCGACTCCTGCTGCCTCGAACGGCCCGCGTCCCGTGTACACTTCTTTCGGCGAGTAACCAAGCAATGAGAGATGCGCTGTGTCAGAACCAGGAGGCGTGCCGGGTGCTATAACGTCCATGATTCCTAGGATCCCTTCGCGCGCTAATCGATCGAAGAACGGAACATTCGCGGCCATTAAAGGCGTCTTCGTATCGACCGTGGGACGGTCGGCCGCACCGTCGAGCACGACGAGCAAAATTTTCGTAGCAACGTCCATGTCGCAAAAACTTGCAGACGACCCTAAACACACTGTGCTTATGGTTCGGCTAATATCTTTGTTTTGCCGATTTCTACGCGCCGTAACGGGTAGATAATCTTCGCTTGTTTATAGATATCGCTCGCGAGCTTTCCGAGAACGACTTCATGGATGAACGGTTCATAAGTAAGGTCTTTTCCGCGTTGCCGCAGGATACCGTTCATGATCTCACGGATCGCTTTGATTTGAGAAGATCCTGCTCGTTTTATCGTAAACGACATTGGCTTAAGGTGGATCTTATAGCCGTCTTTTGTCGTTACAACGATATTTGACTCGACGAGACTTGTGCGCCTTTTCACCAAGCTTCGGAGGTAATCACGCGTTAGTTCGTGCCCAGTGAACTTAGTATATGCAGACTCACCACTCACTTCATCGATCTTGAAGTGCATCTTTACGTTTTGCTTTCCCATGTCATTCGTCAGTTCGCCAAGGGTGGTATCCACGACTCTTCCAACCAGTTTCAAAGAATCGTCGGCAGGGGTGGTCCCGATGCTCATTTTGCCAAAGATCTCAGGCGTCACAACGTCGTACCATTTCTTTGCTTTCCAGCCTTCAGCTTTCTTCCTCGTCTGTCTTCTCGCCATCCAAAAACTCCTTGTACAACCTGCAGGGCGCTCAATAACTTCAACAGCGCTTATAGTCATTACGCTGCGATTTTAGCTCTAAAGCTTACACGTATATAAATGGTTGTACCATATAACACTTTTTCACAGGAACTTGATCCCTTCGGGCAGCTTCTTAATACGCTTTGCGAATTTCTGTGGCCATAATTCGATATCTAGTCCTTTTTGTGCAAAAAATGCGGCTGCCCATCTTTCTAGGCCGATGCCTGAGCACCCCGACCACAGATCCCCTTTTTGGGTTTTTACGTTGAAACCGCGGGGATATTTGTCTCCGTTTACGCTTACATTTTGAAACTCAAGCCATTGGCTGTCCGTTCGCTCACCCCGATACGGTAAGTACGCTTCGTAGTCGATCGTGCCTGCCGAACGGTCACCAGCGGCTTCAATGAGTCCTTCTTGCGCCATAAACCATGGCGTAACGCGCGCCATTCTCCATTCGAGATCCAGTATATCGTTAAAAATGCGCGCGTACCGCTTCTCAAGTTTATGTGCTTCCTTATTGACTTGTTCGGGGCTGCCGATCCAGACGATCTCAATTCGGTGAAACTCATCGACCCGTTCTATACCGTGGATGCCACCGCTTTCGTAGCGATGTGACGTGCCAGATCGATCAAACACCTTAATCGGAAGCGACTCCAGGGAAATCGTTTCGCCTTGCATAAACGGCCAAAATGAAGGACATTGGGCGTAGCACATGCCCCCGATGGGATCGTCAATCTTCTGTCTGATAAGCTCCAATGGAATCTCATTCGTAACTTTGTAATAGTCTATCACATCTTCCCAGTATTCCGGGTCGCGTGTTTTAGGAGGAGAGACGTAGTAAATCTCCGGATAGATGCCGCGTGCGTGTCCTGAACGTTTCCAGACCTCCCAAGGAACCATCTTTGGAAATATCATCTCAGAATAACCGAGCCGCGCCAGTATTTCCTTTTCGATGATTTCCTCAAACGTGTTGAAGACTTTTGTCACTTGGGGCCCGAATATCCATTGCCCTCGGCTCACGCCGTGCTTGATCCACTGGCGCTCCTGCAGTTCTTGAGTCGGGTCGCGCCGAAAGTGACTCTCTTTTTGTGGGCTTTCCCAGATCAGATCCCAGTTCTCTACCTTCGTCCCGTAGAGTTGGTGCTCTATCTTCTCCTCGATGAGATTCACTATGCGGTCCGGGATTTTTTTCTCAATCTCTTGTTCGCCGACCGAGAGCTGCAGCGTTAGCAGTTTGTCTTCGTATGATGCCTGTTTCACAAATGGCAGTTCAATACGCACAGGCGTTTCAACCTCGATCTTTATGGTAAACTCATCGATCTCATATCCTCTGACTCCGATCCGATATTTCGTGCCCATAGTTGTTCCCACGGCTTTTTTGAAGCGTAAGAGCGCATCGTGCGCACGTGTGTACCTGCCGCTGACGATTCGAACGCACAGCTCATTGGCGTGCGCATGCCATTCGATTATCCTCGCTGCTTCCTTGATCGAGTCACGTGGCACGCCTTTAATGAAAAGGGCGTCGTTAGCATCGTCAACCGCTTTCTGCAGTTCGGAATCTGCTTCTAACGGGAGATCGTTGCTGAACTTAAGGTGAGCTGTCAAATCAAACTCCATGTTGCGCCTCTACAATTCTTTCTGCCAAAGCCGCGTGCGTACCGTTGCTGACTTGCTTCCGTCCCGCAGTCTTTGTTCTCCGAACGTGACTAGCTACAGCAATCGGGCGCCGCAGCCACGTCACGGGCTAGCCCGTTCTGAAGTCCGAATATGAAGGGCCAGGTTCTTAACTGTAATGCTTTATCGTCATTACGATGCTTGGGGCTTTGTTTGTTAAGTGATAAAATGACGGGACTTTTTAAACACAACTCAGACTTTTTAAACAGCGCCGGTTAGTGATTTGCTACAAGTTCAGGATTTTGTATAAGAATCTGTGCAACACTTACAAGAATCAAAAGCAGTGGGAGCTTGACCCCCTAGCGGAGAAATAGGGCTATGGATGAAGCATAAAACCCTATGAACCAGAGGGTTACTGGTCCCG
>Ga0208038_1000056_pt1 | contig 120432 bp, 117 predicted proteins | sample June2015DPH_16_1_FD_184714 | JGI IMG/M metagenome (GOLD analysis project Ga0208038, IMG submission 184714) | Peatland microbial communities from SPRUCE experiment site at the Marcell Experimental Forest, Minnesota, USA - June2015DPH_16_100... | ecosystem: Environmental > Terrestrial > Soil >...
TCCACAAGGCCTACGAACTGGAGTCTCATCTGTTTAAGGAGCATTGGAGCTTCATACGCTACTACAATTACGTAAGGCCTCATGAAGGAATAGACTATTTAACTCCAGCGGAAATATACCTCAAAGAGAAAGTGTAAGGCTATTTCTAGATAGAACACTTATTTGCTTAAAGAGAAAGATATATGTGCTCAAGCTCCATAGTCGCATTGAGCCAAAGGGGCTTAATTGACATTGAACCAACAGGCGTTAACTGATAAGAAAAAAGAAGGCTTGATTACTGCTGTATATATCGGGCTTATTTTTATTCTGCTTGCCCTGATTTACTTCATCAATCTTCCCCACAACATCTGGAATAGCTTTGTTAATTTTATCGGCTCTTTTGTTCTCACTCAAGTTCAAGGCACTAGTATTTCTTTGCCTGCGCCTTCAAATCCAGCTGCTTACACAGTGCTCTACATTGCTGTTTTCCAGTTTTGTCTGGGCATAGGAATTTTAGAAATCTCAATATTAGCGCTCAGGATTGTGATGAATTCGCCCCTTCCAAGGAAAGCTGAAACTATTGAAAACGTTGTTTTTTGTCTTGGAACAAGCTATTTAGCAATTACCTACCTTGTTAACATGACAATAATGAGCGAGTGGTTTGTCTTTTGGGCTGGAATAATTCTAATTGCCGGTTTAGCAATGGTTGCTAGAGCGTTTGTTCTTTTAGCTGGACGACACAGTTAGCCCTTACGCTTTATTTTGAGCTTCCACCACAGCTTCATTACCTGCCAAAACATGCTTGATGAATCTTTAAAGAGGTTAACCTTTGTGTCTTTACCGCTTTTCCATTCCACTGGAATCTCTTTTACCCTATAGCCATGACGATATGCTCTTACAATTATTTCCGTGTCCCAAAACCAATGAGTCGCCTCTACCTCGCCAAGTAACTGCATAAGCGGTTCCCTTTTGAAGGCTTTAAAACCACACTGGTGATCCTTGACTTTGGAGCCGAGCATGTGTCGAACGAGAAAGTTGTAACTTTTTGAGCTTATACTTCTGCTAAAGGTGCGTTCAACCTTACTTTCAGGTAGCATCCTTGAACCAGTTGATAAGTCGTAGCCTTCAACAGTGATGGCTTCAACAAGAGGTTTAAGAGATTTAAGGTCTGTAGCTAAGTCCAAATCCATATAAACCAAAACTTCGCCCCTGCACTGCCTAAACGCATTGTTGAGTGCCATTCCTCTTCCGAGGCGTTTTTCACGGTGAATATGCTTAACGTATGGGTATTTTTGCGCTAACTCTTCAGCTCGCTCAGCGGTGCCATCGATACTTCCATCCTCAGCAATTACTATCTCATAGGAATGTGTGAACTCATTTAGTGTTTGCGTAGTTTTTTCTACCGCGGGGTATAGATAGTCAACTTCGTTGTACGCTGGGAAAACCACTGAGATCTCTACTTTTTTGCCGAGGCTATTTTGTTTTGTCATGGCGCGAAGAACCAGCTTCGGAACCACTTCAAATTATTTATGTAAGAAGTGGAAACGGGCATTCCTGAAATTACCGGATAAAATACAACGAACATGATCACGGCTGAAGCAAATATAACTATGGCAGCAACTTTTCCTGCTCGCGTGTTCCAGTACTTATTAATGAAGTATGTTATTGCTAAGCATAGAAGGGGCACACTCGAATAGAAATGATAAATATACGTTGCTCTTGAAATCAAAATGTAAGGAAGCCATGAGAAAAAGAAGATAACGATTATAAATACTGCAGGCAAATCCCATTGTTTGGAGATGACACGATTCCGTAATTTTTGCCCAGATGATCCTTTCCATAACTTCTGTGCTAACCCGCTTTCATATATAACCATCCCAGTTAGCACGAGTATACAGGCAAAGCCAAGCCACCAAACCACTGGGTTACCGAAAGCTGTGATGGTTGACACGACATTATTTGGCAAGTAAGTTACGTCAAACCATTTGGGAACATTTACTCCATCTAGCCTGAACATGAAGGGCCAAGACCACCAAGGAGAAGAAGTCGGGTCAGTGATAGTAGAACTTGATTGAAAACTAGCCATTACATTTTGCAAACGTAAAATCGTCATAAAAGAGTCACCCGCAAGCATGTCGGGAATATATGTTGCGAAGTAGATCGGAACTGAAAGACCGATGAAACCAAGCAACAACATGGCAGGATAATCAAAGAAGGCAACGTACTTGTCACCCAAGCGGCCTTTAAGTTTCACAATATCTCTAAACCTAAGAGCTGCAAGTAGAGCAAGCATACCTAAAGCGCCAAAGATTGTAAGCCACTTCGTAGAAAATCCTAGTGCAAAGAAGATTACAGCTAAGAACAATGGCAGAACAGAAGTTTTCCATCCATTCTTAACCACATTCATGAAATAAATCAGGAAGAATAACTGCGAGAGCAAAGCGAAGAACACGACATAAGTATCTGCCGTGCCTATCCTTGCCATTGTAAAATGCATAAAATCGAATGCAAGAAAGAAGGCTGCTGAAAAACCGCCAATCCATGTTCCAAACAGTTTCTTTCCCAGAAGGTACATCAAAGGTATCATCAAAGTGGCAAATATCACGCCCATTATTCGCCAGCCAAACGGAGTATCACCGAAAACTGCGATCCCCGAGGCTTGAATCAACTTTCCAAGAGGCGGATGGGTTCTTTCATTAGGTATCTGGAGATGCAGGTAGTTTTCTGCAGATCTGGCAAAATAGACCTCGTCAAAATACATCTCGGACATATAGGTCGGGGGAATCTGCAGTGAGTTTTGTTCATCAACCAGCTTATTCAAGGTTGGATCTGAGGTGTTTTCGCCTGTAATTCCAATGATTGGAATTTGCCGGTTGCTTTGGCTTTGCAGGCCAATTTCAGAGACTTGGATGAAAGGCGACGGCTCTTGATCTGAAGGATTAGTAATACCCCAGTTGGCAAACATGGGCTGAGAGTTATATAGCGTTGGTTGAACGTCAAAGCTCAAAAACTGAGTATTTGCATTAATAGTGCAGGATTGAACAACCGAGTAATCTGTGGCCGCGGGTTGAAGAACGAATTTTCCAACTGAACTCCAATTTCCAGGAGAGCCAGAATACACTGTTACTGTGGCGTTGCCGCTTTTAACCCAGAAGTACACCGTTTGAACCTGTTGGGTTCCATTTAAGCTGATGTAGAAACTTTCATTTTGGGTACTATGCCAAGTTGTAACCGGATACTTAATTGAACCCACGTTCCAGGCGGCTATGGAGAAGAAAACTACTCCAAGTAAAACTATAGTTATCAGGTCTTTTTTGTTGATTTGCAATCCCAGGTTAATTTGGGTTCACCTCTTTCTTGGTTTTGGCTTAACGTGGCGGGGTCAGTTTTGAGCCATTCGTGTCCTCTCAGTTCATCCCACATTAATATTGAAGCATAAAGGAGCATTAATAAATTAATAGCGCTTACCGCTAGAACCACTGGGTCTCCAGTTAAATTAGGACTAGCAGGATAATAGGCATTAAGCCAATAGAGAACGTAGGCTTGATTGATTAGTAAAGTCGCTGTCAAAACAACATAGAACGGGCGGGTCCTTTTGAGGAACGGAAACATCAGCGCCAAAACGCTTATGGCTGGAAATAGGTATCGCTCATGAATCCTGGTTGGAAGCATGAAAAATGCAAAGAAAAGCATGAATGCCCCGAAAATTGCCAGAAACTCATTTGAAGCATTAAACCGCTTGTATAAAAAGTACAAAGTGAAAACGGCAAAGGCCCCAAATAACGCCCAACCCACGATATAGAGGCTTCCGTCAGGTATCCATAAGCCATACAAACCCCACAGGTTGAAAGCGTTTACCGAAGTTACAGCGTATTCTCCATAGGCTCCAAAGAAAATGTTACTCAAGAAAGTCAACGGATTGCTCCATTGGAAAGGAAGGATAACCAAGAAAACTGTACCAGCAAACACGCCCACAGAAAATAGCAGATTTTTCAACCCGTTTTTCTTATAAATCAAGAAAGCAACCAGAGGAGCTAAAACTATTCCCTGCGGCTTAGTTAAAAGCCCTATTGCGAAGGCTGCTGCGGCAAGTTTAGGTTTAGATTTAAGCGCAAGCATAAGCGAGAGTATAAGGAAGAAGGTGTAAATTGCGTCATATTGGCCCCATATTGCGGTGTTATAGATTACAGCTGGGTTAAAAGTGTAGAGCGACGTCGCCAGCAGAGCGGATTTGAAACTTGATTGTTTTCTAACAAAAACGTAAATTAGCAGTGCCGTTGCTAAATCGAAAAGGTTAGGAGCCAACTTAACTATATTTGCTGTGCTAATGCCAACTGCCTTTGCGAAGGAGCCGAATGCCCAGAAAATGTAAACGTTGAAAGGCGGATAATCAATAAATCCTGCAACATTGTAAAACGGTCTTATGCCATGTGCAACAGCGGTGTTAATCCAAGAAGTAAAATCTCCCGTGTCAATCGGGTATCCTTTTAGTGGAAACAAGAGAACCCTAACTAGGAAGGAAACAGAAAGCAAGACAGCTAAAATAATAATCTCGCGTTTTGTAGACGAAACGTTAACCGCGTTTCCCCTCCTTTTTATGCAAACAGTTGTAACAATGGCATAAGAAGGTTTTCAAAAATCAATCATTTACTTATTTGAATAAAAGAGCAGAAGAAGCTAATTGCCAGGTTTAACAACCAATAAAATGCTATAAAATGACTGCGCCAGCTCGATAGGGTGTCAATTTAAAGCTTGTACTCTATGTAGCAACAGGCAAAATATTTAGCGCGAAAACAAGCACCAAAGTGATTGGTGGCAAAAACGTCAGCTAAGGCTCCAGTGTAAGAGTAAAGCGCCGAATTGTAAAAAGTTTTATATCCAGTCATGCGACTAGATTTACAGTGTAATTTTAAACAAAAAAAAGGATGAGTTTTATGAAAACTTTATCTAAACTATCTGCTTTTTTCGTTGGTTTGCTTATGCTTTTAGCCGCATTCAGTCCAGCATTTGCTCTCACGAGTGCAATAACGGCGCCAAATATGGTTGTAGCGCGCTCAAGTGGTAGCAGTTGGTCAAGTACTAACTGGAGCGGGTATGCAGTGACGGGCGCAACTAATTCGGTGACTTCTGCTAGTGGTTCATGGACAGTTCCTACAGCCAGTCCAGGGACTAGCGGAACTACTGCATATTACTCGGCGTTCTGGGTTGGCATTGACGGCTTCAGTTCGAGCACTGTCGAACAGACAGGCACAATGTCTGAAACTCTAGGCAAGACTGTAACATACTATGCTTGGTACGAGTTCTATCCAAGTCCGATGTACCAAATTACTTCGCTAACAATTAATCCGGGCGACAAAATATCAGCAAGTGTAACATACACAGGCAGCTCAAGCAGTTCTGGTAAGGGCTTTTTCAGCAGGCAAAGCATCAGCACATTCACTGTCACCATTACTGACGTAACTAAAAGCAAGTCTTATACCACGACGGGAACCGTTAATAATGCTGCGAGATCTTCAGCGGAGTATATTGCGGAAGCGCCTTCGTCAAATCGGGGAGTACTGCCACTGGCAAACTTCGGCACAGTAAACTATGGCTATAAGAATACGGGCGTTACGGGAACTTGCTATGCTACGGTAAGTGGAGTCACTGGGTCGCTCGGTTCTTTCGGTTCAGCGGTTCAACAGATAACAATGGTAACCAGCAAAGGCGCAACCAAAGCTTCACCATCAGCAGTGTCTACTGACGGAACAAGCTTCTCAGTAACTTGGGCAAGCGCTGGTCCATAACTTAAGCGAGCCAACAGCTTTTCTTTTTTTTAAATCAAAGTGCCAAAATAATATTTTTGAGCAGTTAAATGGAGCCTCGGGCGGGATTTGGACCCGCGACCATTACCTTACCAAGGTAACGCCCCACCGGGCTAGGCTACCGAGGCGTTTAATGCGTGTTCCCGTGAAAGAACTGCTTCTTGGCAATAAAATGCTTACGGTTAAACCTGCGGCAAACAGCAACGTTCAAGCAACTTCGGTTTCGATAACGGGGAAAAGCTTCATATTAATTGGTTGGTACAGAGATTATCTCGGCTTGAAAGCAAAATAAGCTTGCATAGACAAGTCGCAGGGGTCTCCAAGCCAGGTCAACGGAGTAGGGCTTAGGACCCTATCGCGTAGGCGTTCGTGGGTTCAAATCCCACCCCCTGCACCAACATGTTCGAATCGTTTGGTGGTTCTCGCTGGCGAGTTTGTGGAGTTTCTGAGGTTTGGTTCATCTGGCTTTTTTCAGCAAGAATCGGGTTGAGCCAATACCTATATAAGTGCGTAAGCACATAGTAGATTATGTCGATAAGCTAATAAGCGGAAAAGATGAATGAAAAGTGATAGCTCAAACAAAAAATAGAATCCGGAGTCCAGCAGTCCGCTTATTGGAAGAACATTTGACACGTGAAACTGTGCAGCAAAAAACTATGTTGGCGATTAAATATGGGTCGAATTACTGTGGATCTCCCGAATGAGTTGGAAAAGCAGCTCAGATTACAAACGGTCGAGAGGTTCGGCGGGAAAAAAGGTGACTTGTCCAAAGCTGTCGAAGAAGCAGTAAGAACGTGGATTGCCCAGAAAGAATAGTTCAAGTTTTTTTCCCGCGCCAGAATAAAACGGCGACAATAACACAAAAGAAGAACTGCGTTGATCCAAAAATAGCTCAGGCAACAGTTGATTTATCGTATTCTTAGGATTCTAATAATAAATTAATCGAGGTGAAAAAAATGAGTGAAGAAGAAAAAAAAGCGCCGGTGAAGGCGACCGCAAAATCTGAAATCACAGTAAAACCTGTAAAACATGTTCTTGCTAAACCCGTTCCTGCCAAAGTTCCTGCTAAACGTATTCCTGCCAAACAAATTCCTGCGGTTCATGTTTTGACAACTTTTGATGATTTAATGGAAGATTTTCGCAAAAATTTCATTGAAAGTATAGCTTTTCCATTTGAGTGGATAAGTCTTAAACCCGTAGTTCCGGTCCGTGAGGCAACTGTAGATCTGGTCGATGAGGGAAACAAGTTTGTGGTGCATGCTGAGATGCCTGGCGTAGCTAAAGACAAGATCGACGTAGCCCTGACGAAGGATGGAATCGAAATCTCGGCTGAAACAGATGTTGAAAAGGAAGACACGGCGAAGAACTTTGTTGTCAGAGAACGCGTTTACTCGCATATTTACAAGCAACTGTCGTTCCCAGAAGAAGTAATCCCTGAGAAAGCTGAATCCACATTTAGGGACGGATTACTCGAAGTCTCCATCCCAAAGAAGACGATTGCACCCGCACCTAAAAAGCACAAAGTGGCAGTGAAATAGCTAATAAAGTAGCTTTTTTATGCTCCCTCAATATTTCCTGCAATATTTTTGAGAAACCACACAATACTGTAACCGTGAATAAGGCTTGAAGCGAAAAGTCTTTTCTAATCTCAGCCCTTTTTGAGCTGTGGTTTTTTCGCTCTTGTTGCCAAAATCATCGATGGCGAGAAGCTACCTCTGTTTGCTTTTTTTAGCTTGCACGCTTGAATTTGCTTGAGACGATTTGGTAGACAACGATGGCTGCGTAGAAGCCGTATGAAAGTATAAGTACGGGGCGGTGAACAGCGTACTTAAGGTCGCTGACCATTAACTCGACGTGTTTTCTGGTTGTCCACACTTCATCTGGACGAAAATGTATGCAGTACGGTTCGTAGACGCCTAGTACTTTGTAGCCTTTTTTGCCGATCCAATCTTTGATGTATCCGTCCTCGTAAGTATGCAGTTGATAGGGTATTTTGATGTCTTCAACTGTTGTTCGTCGAATTAGCGTGTCGTGGGTTCCGCCTCTTTTTTCGAATATTTTTATTGTAACCCTTTCAAACAGCCTCAATAATTTCGATCCTCTCAGCACTGACCAAATTTCGATTCCCCAAATTGCGCCCACGTCGTCTTTTACTAGTTTTTCCGCCTCGGCAAACCAGTTTTTTGACAGGATAACGTCGCTGTCGACAAACATGAACCAGTCACTTTTTACCAGTCGAATTGCGGTCTGCCTAGCGCTGCCTCTTGTTCCTTTTTCTTGAACGAAGCTAACGTTCCCGTATTTTTCTTGGAACTCCTTCACTATTTCTGTTGTAGTGTCAGTGGAGTAGCCGTCAATAATAATGAGGTTGTTGACTGGTACGTTTTGGTAAACAGAATTAATACATTCCCTCAACATTCGTCCGCTGTTCATTGTGAGAATGGCCACGTCTATGGACTTCATTATGATCAACCTATTTTTTTAGTTGATGATCTTTTGTGTTTGCTTGAATAGAAAAGTTTTGGTTGCTTGCTTTCGTGTTTTTTGGCTGAATCGGCATTGGTCTGTTCAAATGTGTTCTCCTCTAAGGAAAAGCATTTTCAGTATCCCATCAAGCCGCAGCATCGGGAGCATATTGGAAAAACTCCGTTGTCGCAGCTTCTTAGGGCTCGTCTGAATTTGCGGTGTTTTTCGTTATTGTATATTTCGAGGATACTTGATTCCTTAATGTTTCCTGTAACGAAGTCTGGAAAGTCTCTACATGTGACGGTATCTCCGTTTGGCATTACGTCTAATTGGAACCAGGGTGAAACACATTTTTTGTATCCGAAGAAATTTTCTGGTTCAGTATAATACGTTCGGATCTCCTCTGGTTTGAGGTCGGGTACAAACAGAATGGGTATGGAAGTTTTTTTAGATTTTATTTGTTGTACTTGCTCAGCAATTTTGTCTATGTTCAATTTTGTTGTGTCGCGGACGTAGCCTTTCCATGCGAAAGGCGTTACGCCTAACTTTTCTTCTGCTATTTTTGTGTGTTTTTGTCCTATCCATTCTTTGGTGAACCATGAGTAGTAGATTGTCATGCCATCAGGGCTTAGTTTTTCTGCTTCTTTCACAGTGTCAAGTAATGTGGATTCATTGTTCTTGGAGATTGTTGTGATAATGAAGATGCCCGGTTTTGTCTTTTTTTTCTGTATCTTTATCTTTTGGATCGCCAATATTCCTTTTCTTGCTGTATCTAATGCGCCTGGGACGCCCCGGCATTTGTCGTGAATTTCTCTGGGGCCATCGAAGGAGACGCAAATCATGTCCCAGCCGTTGTCAACTATGGTTTCAGCGTTTCTTTCTAGTCCGACTCCGTTTGTTACTACTTGAACCGTTAGTCCTTTTTGTTTCATGTAGTTAACAAGGGGTACCAGTTGTTCGTAAAGAAAAGGTTCTCCGCCCGTTATGTAAACGTGAACTTTTTTGGGGGCAACTTCGTCTATTACTTTTTTGTAAATTTCAACTGGGACTTCCCCGGTAACTTTTGGTGTGTCATCTCTTGCGTTGTATCCGCTTTGTCCCCATTGTGCACAGATTGCGCATCTGTGATTACAGCGATGCGTAATTCTCAGGCTCAGCAACCCAAGGGAAGAGCTGCTTCCGTCTTCATTTCGGTAATCTAGTCTTGATTTAACAGCCCCCCTGTATGAAACTCTAGCGAAGCTCACCAAGAGTTCGGGGTTTCTGCACACCGGAGTAAAGAACTGTGTCGGAATCCGCCTCATGAATATTACTCGTTTGCTCTACCTTTTAGAATGGGGTACAATTTAAATTTGACCCATTGCCATTGAGTTTTGGCGCCCTTCAGACCACGAAATAATGGTTTATAGTGGTTTTCAGACCGAGGGCTGACTCGATTTTCATAACGATCGGTTAACGAGAAGAAGAAGGCGTCAAAATAATCACAGGCTTTTCCCTATAATATTTACGAAAGCGCATGCACTCCTAAAATAGAATTAAAGTCTGTTGTTGAATTGAAAGCAAAATAAACAAAAGACAGAAAAACAGACACCTCTTAAATATCTCTCAGTGTGGTGATTGAGTTTGGCGTTGGATTGTTTTTTTCCTGGGAAGACGATTTTGATAGATGCTTCAGGATGGAGCGATCTCTTGTTGGGCGTGGTGGTTGGCGCGCTCAAGCCTCCAGAACGCATGTTGATGGAGCGCAGAATTCCCACATCTTCTTTTCAGCCGCCGAACTTCAAGAACAAGAAATATTTGGATGACGCGGTGAAGATTGCCAACGAGATTGTCGCAGTAATGCAGCCTGACACTGAAACCTGTTTTAAGGTTTGTTCAGAATACGTTCTATCAAGTGTAAATGTGTACTTACTAAGCTTAGGGTTCAAGGTTCAAAGGGTCGAATCCACTGGCGAGCTTAAGCAGTTGGTTGAAAGAGGATATGTTAGATGGTGTGTTGAAAAAGGTGTGCCTGAGGAAATGCTCAAAGACAAGAGGCGCTTCTGGACATTTCTGGAGTGGGTTGCTGAAAAGCCTCACTTGAGAGAAAGCCTTGTGAAGACTGGTTGGGCAAGCTGGGAGCACAAGTGGAGAGAAGAAATATTCAAAAAGACCCTTAAACCCACGTGACTAACCAGTTAGTCATTTTCTTGTAATGTCAGCAATTTTTGTCAGTGTGTTTATTTGTCGTACCAGTAGATCGAAAATTTTGATGCGCATGCTGGATTTTGGCATTCAAGAACTTGCTCAACAACACTCTCTATGCCTTCGTCTTTTTCAGGTTTATTTGTAGACCAAAACGGGTGACTGCTGTCGGGTCTAGTGACCTGAATCTGGTTTTTGCATATAGGACAACAAACAATTACTTTTCCCATACACATAGACTTATCCTCCATAACTATGTGAGAGATTCTCAAACATATCCTTTCCCTTTCATGATATGGGCTAACAAGGGTAACTTCTCCAACGAGAGATGAATGGAGTTATTTTGTTAAAGAACGATTTGAATATACGAAAGAATCAATTCCTTAGTTGATCTTACCTTTTTTATGGATTAAAAGAAAGAGCTTTCTATAGTTAAGTTATTAAGAAGATATACAGGTTGGGTCTGAGCCTTAAACATGTTCGCGGTCCACTGAGGCGATGTCTTAGTCGTTGCATGGTCTTTCACCGTTTTGACCACGCTGCTCATCTCCTCACTGCAACATTGCTTGTCCAGCCCATCGAAGCAAAGTCTTTGACGCGTATCAATTTTCCGCTGTTTTAATTGACGCGCTCAATGCCTCAATGCATTGCGTCTAAAGCGTGCTCCCCGACCTGCAGGTGATAATAAGCGTAGGTTTGATATAACTTGTCTTGAACAAAATCGCGGCAATAGACCCATTTGTTAAGCTGATAAAGACCTCATTTCTATCTAAATTCTGTCTCATCAACCGAAACTATCTTCAAGAGTCGGAATAACCTGATTTCATTTTTGACATGAACTACGCAATTTGACATGAACAGCGCAATTTTTTCTAAAATTTGATGGCGCGCATGGTGCTCCCAAATTGGGCGACATTTGTTATAACGAGTTTTCTTTAGCCAAGAGGGCTGGTTGCGCGCTGCGTTTATGCGGTTGCAGTTTGCTTTCTCTGTTTTGAGTTTGCAAAAGCTCAGAAGGACGTCGGAAATGTATTTTCAGTAACAGATGTTATGCGAAAACAGGGGACTTTGGTTGATAAACTATTTATGATACACCAGACACACCAAATAAAACTTTAGTGAAAACAGATGGTTGAGTACAAGTGGGTTGCGCTTTCGAATACTACGCTTGGCACTTTGATGGCTTCAATCGACGGCACCATTGTTTTGATTGCGTTGCCCGCCATCTTTCGTGGAATTAACATTAATCCTTTTACGTCCTTTCAGTATATGCTGTGGATACTGTTCGGGTATAGTATTGTTACTGCCACGTTGCTTGTCACTTTTGGCAGACTTTCAGACATGTTTGGGCGGGTAAGGCTCTACAACCTTGGATTCCTTATCTTCACAGTTGGCTCGATACTGCTTTCAATAACCCCAAGTCAGGGCGACGCAGGGGCTATCGAGCTAATAGTTTTCAGAATAGTCCAAGGAATTGGCGGCGCGTTCTTGTTCGCAAATAGCGCTGCAATAATAACTGACGCATTCCCAAGCAATGAACGGGGAAAAGCACTTGGAATAAACCAGATATCTTTCCTCGCCGGTTCTATTGTAGGTCTGGTTCTGGGGGGAATTCTAGCGATTATTAACTGGAGGCTCGTGTTTCTGGTGAGCGTTCCAGTTGGGGTGATAGGCACCGTTTGGTCGTACATGAAGCTGAAAGAACGCGGCACTATTAGAAGAAACCAAAAATTGGACATTTGGGGGAACATCGCTTTTGGCGGGGGCTTAACATTAATTTTAGCAGGTGTTATCTACGGCTTGATACCTTATGGGAACTCGGCTATGGGCTGGGGTAATCCATGGGTCATTGCCTCCCTCGTCGTCGGGGCGGGTCTTCTTATTGCTTTTCCGTTTATCGAAAACCATGTTGCAGATCCAATGTTTAGGCTTGAGTTGTTTAAGATAAGAGCGTTTAGTGCAGGTAACCTTGCTTCGCTTTTCAGCACCATGTCAAGGGGCGGAGTTATGATAATGCTTATCATATTGCTTCAAGGAATATGGCTTCCTCTCCATGGGTACAGCTTTGCTTCCACACCGTTTTGGTGTGGCATATTAATGATACCCATGTCGATAGGTTTTGTCTTAACTGGACCGATCAGTGGCTGGCTATCAGACAAACACGGCGCAAGACTACTCGCTACTTCGGGTATGGTGATTTCCGCCGCTGCTTTCGCAGGGTTCGTGCTGCTCCCAGCTGATTTCATCTACCTGTCTTTTGCGGTTGTGCTTTTCATAATGGGAATCGGGGGTGGCATCTTTGCTTCTCCTAACATGGCGTCTATAATGAACTCAGTACCCGCGGAACACAGAGGTGCCGCATCTGGAATGCGCGCAACCATACAGAACAGTGCAAATACGATAAGTCAGGCTATCTTTTTCACCATCATCATAGTGTCGCTCACCGGGAGTCTTCCAAGTGCCCTATCAGCTGCAGTTACGAGTGCCGGTGCGCCTTCGCAGCTTGCACAGGCCTTCAGTTCTACGCCAGCCTCAGGGGCCCTCTTCGCCTCATTTTTAGGCTACAATCCAGTCGCAACGATACTTCATACTCTTCCTGCATCGTTAGTGAGCTCCATACCAAATGCAACGCTGAATTATCTCACGGGATCAACCTTCTTCCCAAATGCAATTTCAGCTCCGTTCATGACTGCGCTGAGAGAAGCGTTCATCATCGGCGCCATGATGTGCGTTGTAGCTGCAGTTTGCTCCGCGCTAAGAGGCGGAAAATACGTATACGTACAAAAAAAACCCACGGAAAAAGAGTAGAAGTTTTGCGCTCTCAAAATTTTTTTCAAGAGACAAGTACAAATAAAGAAAGTAGTGGATTTCTTGTCTATGCGTTTAACTGGAGTTAAAAAAATTTGACTCCGAAAATCTTTTTTAGGCGCGTTTTTCTTAAGAGAGCCTATGCCGTCAGTTAAAGATATCATGACGAAGAATGTTGTTTCAATCGGTGTTAATAATAGCGTTATTGAAGCAGCAGAGCTCATGGGTTCCAACCGAGTGGGTTGCTTGGTGATCATGGATGGCGAAGTGCCCATTGGAATAGTTACTGAGAGGGATATTGTCAGAAGGGTCGTGGCGAAAAAAATGCCGCTGGATACCAAGGTCTCGGAGATTATGTCTAAGTCTCTTATTACAGTTGATCCTGATGCTTCGCTTAAGGAGGCGGCTAGGCTAATGTCAAGCAATAAAATCAGAAGACTTCCAGTATTGAAACAGAACAGATTAGTTGGAATAGTCGTCGCTGCCGATTTTGTGCGAAATTTTGGAAAAAAGACGATCTCCGAAGAAATACTGGAAGCCATGGGCCGCTACCCTTCGACTTTTCCATAAAGACGGTTACAGATCAGAGTACAAAAATCTGCATTTTGAATTTAACCGCATTAACTTGCATAGAAAACAAAGGCATACAAAATATCTTAGGTTGGTTGGGATAGCGCACCCAAGAAAAACCGGCATCCTCTCTTGGTTCTAAGTCCTAAACGTACATCTACATTTGTGGAGGGTCAGGTGGCGGCTGCGTTTCAGGCGTGGTTTCAGGGGGAACTGAGGGGTTAGTCGTTTGGCGCATGACGATTTTTTTAGGAAGGTAAACTGCTGCAAACCCTATGCAGACAAATATCATCACGAGTTGTGCAGCTTGGCCAATTTGGCTTGTGGTGGCTACACCTAGAAAGTCTGTGGCGTCGTATACGCCGTGAATGAGCGCAAGTACCAGTATGTTTCCGCCTGACCAATAATACGTGATGGACATGGCTAAACCGAAAGTTATTAAGTCTATAAACGGCAGGACGCTGGCGATGCCGTATGTGATGCCGTAGTAGGCGTGGACTGAAGCAAACATCCCACTTGAAACAACCGCCAAAGGAATCCAGTATTTCCCCTTAGAGATGCTGAGGAGCCCGCCGTAAATGAAGCCGCGAAACAGGTACTCTTCAGCGGGACCCACCACAAGTATGGAGACGGGAATCATCACCCACGCAACGTTGGACGATACGTTGAGTACGGGATTTGGCTTGTTTAGCAGGTTTGCGGCGTGCGGGTAAAAATGCACTATTATAGCTAAAGCTATAATGGAAAGAAAAAGGCTGAGTACGGTTAAGACGCCGAATAGCCCTAAGCCGAATTTGGCGGCTTCCTTGTTGTTTTTGCCCGCTCGATGGAGCAGTTGCCTGCCGAAGAGGAGGCTGACAACAAGAACGGGTATTCCGTAGACGACCAGGTATCCCGTTATCGACCCGTAACGTATCACGTATTGAGAGTAGACAGCTAGGAAGATGAACACTACGCCTACGAGATAGAGTTTCTTGGGTAAAGAGTTGGTGGGAAACATTGCATACACGCTAATAATAAATTAATGCGGCTGCCAAATGTGGGTTCTAATCCTCTTTGTAAACATTGTGTTTTTAGAGTAAGAATCAAAGAGACCAAAAAAGGCTCATTTTAGCTACAGCTATGAGAATCAAGCGTGAAATGCTTCATCAGATAAAACAGGTTAGCTCTGAAGTTTAGTGAGAAACAGAGAAGTCTATTTACCGAGGACTTGAAAAAAAACAATGAAGAGAGAGCACATAACAAACGGGAGTTTGGCAATTCTTTTCTCGAAGACAACACAAAAGTTCACAAAAGACGGCCCATCAAGCATTCTCTAAGTTATTTTAAAGTAAAATTACAAGGTTTTGCTTGCTTTTCATTCTTAAGACTGCTACTTCTTTCCTTTAGCAGGAAGCTGTTGCCGCATCTGTTTCTTTTTTAGATCCTTCTCTCGCTGAGCTTTCTTCTGCTGCTCAAGCTGTGTATTCTTCTTTTTCCTTTTCATCACACTCATATAGTCACCCCTAACCAAGCAAACAAACACATCCCGCATTCTAAAACTTTACCCTTTCTGGAAGAAAATTAGGGAACCATGCGTGATCTTTATTGAATAACACAAAAACCGTCCGATTTTTTTTCGAGCTTAAAAGGTTTTTTTTGAATCTAAACCGTTAAAAATCAGTTGCTTACTTTCCATTTTAGGCTTTCTTTTTTTGTCTCGGATCAGCGCTTGAGAACTGAAGCACAAGATCGAGAATAAAGTAGAAGACTCTTTTTCCTATGAAATTATCTTACGTGTAGAGTCTGCGCTTCGCTTGCTTTTAATTCCGAGAGAAATCATTATGAATATTGGTGTCTTATACATGGTTTATCTGGGTAAGTTTGCTTGAAGGGTGGCAATCTTGACGATTAAGACTTTGATTTGCGGATGCGTTTATGAAGAAAAAGATTGGATGCTTGTAAGAATAAAAGAATGTGAAAAGCATCATAAGCAACGAACCAGAAAAAGAGAATACAGACCAAAAGCGGAATGTAACAGAAATGACACAAAAGGCGAGTAAAACGTTCAGCGCTGCACTCGGCGTGTTCACCGAACAAAAGTTAGTTAGATGTTAATCACCGACCGAAAATATGTCATCTTAATCCAGATATGGGTGCGAGAAATATTCAAAAAATCAATGCTCGCTTGGATTACAATTAGTTCACTATTACGTTGACTTAACCGTAATTATTTCTGCCGATGTTACTGCTAGTCTTTTATAGTATAATTGACATGTATATAGTGTGAGTACATATGTCTAAGCTAGAAAAAAGTAAGAATAAGCAAATAGTAGCAAAAGCAACTCCAGTTAAGGAAATACCTGAAGGAAGAAAAATCGCCAAGATTCCCGAGTACGATGCAGTTTTCAAACAGATTATCGAGAGTCCTGAGAAGATGTTTAAGGTTGAGGTTGAAGGTAAAACAGTAAGATCAATGTACGCGCCATTCTCATTTAGAGTTAAGTCATACAACAAAAAACCAGACAGAAAATTCAATGCAGCACTCAGAGTCCGCAACAAAGAAATTTATATTGTCAAGTTGGACAAAAAAGAATAAAACACTCAACCTACATTCTTTCTCGCAAGTTGAGCAGATAAACTATGTCTGAACATAAATCTGAATGGCCTGAATCTGGAGATCTCGTAATCGCCACTATAGAGAGTGTGATGGATTATGGAGCTTATGCTAACCTAGATGAATACAACAAACGCGGGTTTCTTCATATCTCCGAAATCTCCAGCGCCAGAATAAGAAACGTCCACGACTACGTTCGTGAAAAACAAAAAATGGTTCTAAAAGTTCTCCATGTAAACCTTGAAAAAGGCCACATTGACTTATCCCTCAGACGCGTTACAAAACGCGAAAGAATTGAAAAAATCAAAGCTTGGAAAAGAGACCGCAAAGGCGAAGTACTTCTGCGTGCGGTCGCAGAAAAAGTAGGTTTGCCCGTACATGAAGTCTACCAGAAAGCAGGCGTTATCTTGGAAGAAAGCGTCGGTTTATATGAAGGCTTCGAAAAAGCTCTCAAAGAAGGTACAGAAGCCCTAACTAAACTTGACATACCTGAAGACATCGCCAAAGCCTTCGTCCAAGTTGCAGAAGAACGCATCCATATCAAAATGGTGAAAGTCAGAGGTACGCTTGAAATTCGCTGCATGAAACCCAACGGCGTTAAATGCATCCAAGACGCATTCATCGACGCCGAGAAAGCACAAAAAGCTAAAGACGCTAAAATCGAATTTTGCGTTATCGCCGCTCCTAGATACAGCGTAGAAGTCTCCGCTGATAACTGGAAACGTGCTGAAGAGCTTCTCGACGAAGTAAGCCAAAGCGTCGTCACAAACATCACTAAGGCAGGGGGACACGGCTCTTTTAAAAGAGAGAAATAGCAAGGTGGAAACATGAGAGATGAAAGTGACAAAACAATATGGGGTCACGTAGAAAAACTTGGCAAAGGCACCCGAGCAAACTATGACCCTGACAAAAAAACCATTACCTTCTGCTTCAAGAGAGACCCGCAAACATCAAGTGAACAACTAAGAAAACTACGCGAACTCCTCATGAACGAACTAAAAGAACTAGGCTATACCAGTCGTATGAAATACAACGGAGAAGTAATTGCAGACAATATAGAAAAAGAAGATGTAACGCTTGTCAAGAAAAACCACCAACTCATAATTCACCTAAATAAGAAGCCATCCGAAGACAAAGAAAAGGATGTTTCCAAAGAGCCAACTTAGTTTTTCCTCGAGCACCCGCTCCACTTGATAGTTACTAACTAAGCCGTGCGCTATATTTTGGTCATTTATACGCGTCTGTGCAGATAGTTACATTCTGTTGAAGTATTCCATCGGGGCATACCAATAGACTGTAAGTGGTTTTTTGCACTCTGGATTTTTACAGACAATTTTTTGTTCGATGACGTCACCATAAGCACTGCTCAGTTGAGGTTTTTCAAGTGAAAATTCAGAATGCCATCTGTCGCTTTCAGGCGGTTCAGGTACAAATATTGAACTACAATAAGGGCATTTGAGGACGAACTGAGCTTCAGTCATAACTCCCCCTCCACCTATTATTGCGCTATTCTGCGGTAAAAATTTTGCGATTTTAACAGATGCTACGAGGATGTCCACTAGTTTTTGATGAAGTATAGTTTAGAATTTTTCTCGCCGAATTGATTGCTTGAAGTCGCTAACTATTATGCTGAGTTACGATCCTTAGTTGAATGAAGCTTTTAACATGGGACTCGCGTGATTTGGCAGTTCTCAACTTCTTTGTTCTTTCCAATCCAGACCGAATTAGTTTTCGAAGCAATCAGTTAACGAAAAGAATAAGAAACACGTATTTTTCAACAATTTCTTCTTCTATCCAAGATTTCCCTAGCCATGCTAACTGCCCTCTTTAAACTTGTACTTAGAATAGTCAACGCAATAGTCATAACTAAGCCCCAGCAAAAAGTTTTGAATATAAAATCTGGTTTTTGAATTCACGTCGGCCAAAGACTACCGCTATTCATCCTCGTTACCCTTTTTGAGGAGAGCCGACCGAGAACCCAAGCCTAACGCATGCTTAATATGCAGCTTTTTTGTAATGGCTAAATATGTTTAGAAGAGTTTCATTAACAGTCAACGGTGAACCATAACTGTTAACCATAACTCAGCTTAGGAAGCATGAAGAAGGAAGATGGCAGTCTGATACGTTGGAGTCTTTCCCTGAGAAGATCAGCGAAGATTCCGTGTTGTGGGTCGATGTTGAGGATCCCTCGGATGCCGAAATCAAAGCGATAGCGCAGCATTTTGAGTTAGATGAATTAAGGCTGAAGGAACTGACTGAGGAAGGTCAGCGGTCAAAGATTGAGGAGCAAGAGGACCGCATATCTTGCGTTCTTAATTTTCCTAAAAGGGAGGGCTTTGTTTCCGACGTAAAAATGGAAAGCCTCTCGTTGCTGGTGGGGAAAAGGTGGATTATCACAGTTCACAAGGGCTATTCAGATATAACATGTGCCGTTTACAAAAAAATCAGTACACATGGCTATTTCGCGCTTTCACTTTCGCCTTCCACAGATATTCTTTTGTATATATTCTTGGATTTAACCACGAATGAGTTCTTTCTGATTTCTGACTTAGTGCATGAAAGATTACAGAATTTGACCAAACAAGCAGGAGCCCTCTTTAGGGAAAGGCCAAGACGATCGGAAACAAGCTTTGGATTAGAAATTTCTAAGTCAAGGGACCAAGTGCTGGTCATGAGACAATCCATAGGTCCCATGCGTGAAATAGTGGGAAAAATAGCGCGAGGCGAGTTTGCTCTAGTTTCCAGCGCTACAATGTCCCGCTTTGAGGACCTATACGATAGGACGATCTCGTTGATTGAAGTAGTAGACAACCATCGGGAACAAATCAGCGATATAACCGACATCTTGATTAATGTTCAAACGTTAACCACCAACAACATAATCAGAATCCTCACCATTATCTCTGCAATTTTTCTTCCCTTGGCCTTGATTGCTGAAATATACGGAACCAACTTCGGAAAAGGGTTCCTTATACCTGGCAGCAGTAGCTCTTTAGGCTTCTACGTCATGGACGCGATAATGATTGGCGTAGCGGTGACCCTCATAGTAATTTTCAGAAGAAGAGGCTGGTTATGAAGGATAACGCTGGGCCTCAAAATCCAACGACCTCCTAGAATTTTTTCTTTACCTTTCGGGTTCAACAAGAGAAATGGACACGACAGAACCTAAGCAGAGCAATAGTATTTCAACGAGTATACCGTTAATGGGTCAACTCTCCTGCTGCTAAAGTTCAAAAATCAGAAAAAGAATGTTTCTGTCTAAGTCTTGAAAGTTGCTTTCATATTCTGACTAGAATTTTATTTCCTTCCACTTTAACTTCATGTGTTTGCATGTCGAAGGTTTTTACGGGATCCACAAGTTTTTTTGCGTAGATCAAGAATTTCTGCATTTCTTCAGGAAGTTTATCCATGTCTTTGAAGCTTTCTGACACGGGATCTTTTACTTTCTGTCCCGTAGTAACGTCAAACTGACCATAATGAAACGGGCAAGTAACGATTTTCCCGTTCAGGGTTCCCATCGAAAGCAGAGCGTTCATGTGTCCGCATCTGTCGTCTAAACCGTAGAATCGTCCATCCACATTAGCTATTAAGATATCAATCCCTTTCAGCTCCACGCTTCTCATAACGCCTTTTTCTAAATCGCTGACTTTAGCAGCTTCTAAGAATTCGCCTTCATCCTTCATAATCTGTTTCACTCTCACCATTCCAATTCACCTCCCAAATCCTCTCACTCACTTTCCGGGTCGAACAATTCTGTATGCTAGCTCTGACTGAGATATTCCCTGAGATATCCACCTATCGAATCTAAAAAATCGAAGGCTATTGCCAGATGAATCGGCAACCTGTTGATTATTTCTTGCTACCAAGAGTGCTTGCATGTTGGATTTTACTTTCAAGTCCTCTTACCCGTGTATTTATGATCTCGAGAATTCTTCTTCTCAAGGGCTCCCCAGTGAGTTCTTTCTCAATGTGCCCGATTGCTGTTGCCAATTCAGTGTCTCCAATAGTGTCTGCTATCCACTTTTGAAAGTCAGCTCTTTTGAAATGAAAATCAATTGACTCAATTGGTATGACTTCAACTACTCGGGCGAAGGTTGCCAAACTAACAGCGGTTTCCCCCGTGTATTGGCCTATTGATTCGAAAAAATGGAAGCCATTATCATATGGCACCGTTGCTAAAATCTTTTCGGCGGTTGATTTCGTAATAACCGACTTGTTTAGATTGAGAGGTTTTGTCATATCTAAAACTGTCCAGAAAACATAACAAAGGAAAAGTATAATTCGCCACATTTAACTATTTGTAGCACGAGGTCCGAGAGACAAATGCTAAGGCCCCAATACTTAAATTCCAGCAAAAGAAGGAGGATTAAATTTCTCTGAAAGAGCTTGATAACATTAAGCTTCTACATGAACACATACAGACCCTAACGCAACTGGGGCTATCGCATAGGCAGGCAAAAATTTACCTTGCTCTTTTAATCTCCGGAATGTCAACTGCCAAAACGATCTCGCAAGTGTCAAAGGTTCCACGTCAAGATGTCTACACAGTTATGCCCATTCTTGAAAAAATGGGTTTATGTGAGAAAGCCATAACCAAGCCAGTTATGTTCAGGGCCACCTCCATACAAAAAAGTCTAGAATTATTGATGCAACGTGAAACTGCAGAATACGATGAAATACAGATAAGAACAAAAAATCTACTTCAGGATCTTAGCCATTACTGCAGAGAAACCGCGTACCAAGAAGAGAAGGCTCAATTCCTTTTGTTATCCGAAAGGCAAGCGCGTGTTCTTAGAATAGAAGAAGCCGTCAATAATGCGGCAGCTGTTGTAGATTCATTCACAACGCCCGAGATTTTCAAACAGGTGATTGTTTCAAGTGAAGAAGTTCTAAAGAAAACAATGGGAAGAGGTGTCAAGTTCCGATTCCTTATGGAAAACCCAAAAGACAAAGAGTTGCGTCTGGAGATCCCTCAGGCTCTTCTTGTGAACCCGTGTTTTGAGATACGTTACACTACGCCACCCATTCCAGCCGCGGCGGTTCTAATTGACAAGAAAGAAATATTCTTTGGAACAGCTATCGATTTTCAAAGAGCCACGTATTTGTGGTCAGACAATGCCTATTTCGTCGGCATAATTCAAAATCATTTTAAGCTGATTTGGAATTCGGCCTCGAAAGTTGAAAACAAGTAATATTAGACAAATTCAGAGTGCGACCATTAGCAAAATCGATGGAGTGTTTCGCGCAGCGCATATTTTGAGAGGAGCAAATTTATAAGTATATATCGATATTTCGATATCGGTAATTCGATATGTGGTTTGATTGGATGAAACACAAGCACCGCGGCCTTCACGGCTGGGTTTTATATGCGTTAGAAATTTCACCGAAAAACGGCGCCGAAATAATGGACGCCATGGAAAACATGAGTCAAGGCTGGTGGAGACCGTCGCCAGGCTCCGTATATCCTCTGCTTGACACAATGACCAAAGAGGGTTCGATAAAAAAGAGAGAAGACGGCAAGTACGAGTTAACCGAGCAGGGAAAAGAGGAAATAGCTTGGCCTTCCAGAATGAGGTCAAACCTCCCGCGCACACTAGACGATGTCCTAAACGAAATGAGCAGCTTCGTTTCATACTTTGAAGACCTCGCAAAATCCGACCCTTCCAAACTCTCTCCTCATATAGAAAAAATCAAGGAAATCCAGTCAAGACTCTCCAAAATAACCAACACATAACAAACCCGTTTAAAAAAAAGAATTAGGAGAAAACAAAATGTCGACAAACAAAATTGAAACGTCAACTTCAGACATAATCACAGTGGAAAACCTTTCAAAAACCTTCGGAAACCTCAAGGCAGTTGATAACGTAAGCTTCAACATCAAAGAAGGAGAAATCTTCGGTTTTCTCGGGCCCAATGGCGCCGGCAAAACCACCACCATCAACATGCTAACAACCCTCCTGAAGCCCACATCTGGAAAAGCCATGGTCTGCGGATTCAGCATATTCAAAGACCCAAACGAAGTGCGAAGAAACGTTGGAGTCGTCCCACAGGAATACACGGCAGACGAAGACATGACAGGAATCAACAACATCATTCTCTGCGCAGACCTTTACGGAATCCCCAGAAGCGATTCGAAGCAACACGCAAAAGAACTTCTAAAACTTGTCGAGCTTGAAGACGCAGCGAACAAGAAAGTCTCCACTTACTCGGGAGGAATGCGAAGGCGCCTAGAACTCGCCTGCGGCCTGATCAACTACCCGAAACTGCTTTTCCTCGACGAACCCACGCTCGGCCTTGACGTTCAAACGCGAACTGCAGTTTGGAAATACATCAAGACACTGAAGGAAGAATACCGCATGACACTGTTCCTCACCACCCACTACCTTGAAGAAGCCGATTCTCTTTGCGAAAGAGTGGCCATAATAGATCACGGCCACATAGTAAAGATCGGATCGCCCGAAGAACTCAAACAAAGCGTAGGCGGAGACGTCATCGTCGTCGACGTAAAAGAAAACGAGCCAGACATATCATCCGACATAGCCAAAATCCAACTCGTCAAGGAAGTCAAGAAGCAAGACACCAATTATAGGATCAAGGTGAACGACGGGGAAGAAGCATCTCCCCAGATAACCGACCTGATCCGATCCAAGGGACTGCACGTCACCAGAATCTCTCTGACAAAGCCCACATTAGACGAAGCCTACCTCGAATTAACAGGCCGTAACCTCAGAGAGGAAGAAGTCGACAAGCTGCAGATGTTCCGTCAACGGGTAACTATGAGGAGAGCGAGATCCTGAGGTGGCAATCATGGACAAAGACACGATAAACACCAAAATCAAAGCTTCAAAAGACCCCGAAGACCAAACCAAAATGCCCGAACAGGTTGACGCCGAGCAGGAACGAAGGTTCAGGGAAGCTCCAAAGCTCAGCAGGAGTCCCTTTCACGGTTTATGGGCGCTGACAAACAGAGACCTTCGAAAGTGGTACACTAACCCAATACAACTCTTTGTGTCACTAATTCAACCAATTATCTGGCTTGGCTTGTTCGGCAAAGCCCTGAACTTTGGGTCCTTCATCGCCGGCTCAGGAGCCTCCATAGCGCAACAGGACATAATTTTGAAGAGCTTTTTCGGAACAACAAGCTACTTCTCATTCTTGTCATGCGGAATGCTTGCTTTCATCGTCCTCTTCACTTCCGCGTTCAGCGGAATGTCAGTAGTCTTCGACCGTAGATTCGGTTTCCTAAACAAAGCTCTGAGTACACCAGTTGCACGCGGATCAATTGTGATGGGCAAAATCCTAAATAGTGTCGGTAGATCTCTGATACAAGCAGCCATAGTTCTAGTGGTTGCAGTAGCTCTCGGGATGGATACGGCACATTTCACCCCTCAAGGAATCGCTGCTGCATTCCTCATCATCTTCCTTATGGCCGTCGGGTTATCTGCGTTGTTCACGGTGCTCGCGCTAAGATCAGGTGATTGGCAAACACAAATGGCAATCATAAACCTGCTCAACCTCCCACTGCTATTCGCAAGTAACGCATTGTTTCCGGTAAAAATAATGCCAGCTTGGCTTCAAGACGTCGTAAAAGTTAACCCCGTAAGCTACGCAGTCGACGGAATAAGACAGGTGTTGATTGGAGCGGCAGGCATGAATGGTCTATGGCTTGACTTCGCGGTTGTGATAGGATTCGCGGTAATATTATCTGCAATCGGAATAGTTCTGTCATGGAGATTCCTCTCTAAGTAAACTCGCACAAGCCAAAGCCAAGAAACAGACTCCAATAACCTTCACAACACCTTTTTTCTCTTATTGAAAAGCAAGCCTTTTTCGAGAAGTCAGCAGAGCGCCCATTCACTTGCCAAAAAAACATCGAATACGGAAAAGGGCACGCACGTTTTTTTTCCAAAATGTAGACAGAAAAAGAGGGAAACTCGCTGGGGAAAAAACTGCTCAATTGGTGATGACATCTCTTGCTAGAGGTTCAAATCCTCTGGTCTTCTTCAAAAAATATTAGGCGCCAGTATCAAATTATGTAAGATTTAAATGACATCTCCGTATTACTTGCTTTCATTAAATATTCCATGGGGGCTCTTCATGTCGTTGATACCTGAAGTTTCTAATCCGTTTCTCGGAGCGTTTGCTGGCGGCTTATTATATGGATTAGCTGTTTGCACCGCAGCGTGTGTACCTTACATCGCAAGTTACATTGCAGGTATCGGTGCGGGTTTCCGCAGAGGCACTGTTGTCACTTTGATTTTTAATTCTGGACGGATAGCAGCTTACGCCTTAATTGGATGTTTAGTCGGTTTATTTAGCGGTTTGTTCAGGTTGGCTTTGTCTAATACCGCAATTTCGCCGTTTCAAATTTATTCTTCAATTACCTTCAGCATTGTGACTATGATTATTGGCGTTAGCGTTCTTCTAAAGTTAAGGTCACCGTGCGAGTGCAATTTACCAAATAGCAAAACCTCGGTTGCACAGGGAAAGACAGGCAGGTTTGGGTTTGATTTTGGCGCTTTTTCGCTTGGTTTAAGCAGAGGACTAATCCTTTGTCCACCGTTGGTGGCGCTTTTAATTTATTCGTTACCTTTCTCAACTCCAATCGGCAGTGTGGGTTTAGCTGTCTTGTTTGGTTTAGGAACCGCCTTGTCTCCGATGCTACTGCTGGGAGGAGCTACCGGTTGGCTTCTTAACAAGGCACCCTTATTGCGGAAATGGATTTCAATAGGAGGCGCAGGAATACTAATAGTGCTTGGAATTGCCGAATTAATAAATGCAATAATCAAACTATAATAATCAAAATGACAAGAAAGAAACGGCTTGGAAATCAAGCAAGACGCTACTAATTCTACTAATTTATTGTTGTTCCAACCAGTTTCTTGATTTCATCATTGTTTTTTCTGCAAACTTTAATTCCAATGCGTCTTCATAGGGGCATGCTTCAACGCATCGTGCGCAAAGTATACATCTGGATTCAGTTACATCGCCCCCTTTCTTCTCGTACACATCTGTTGCTTGAGTTGGGCAAACACGTTTGCAAACTCCGCACTTAGTGCATTTTTGCTCGTTCTTATGCAAACGCGTCATGGCGATTTGTTTGAAAGGGGTGAAAGTGCTGAATAACGCAGTTAACCCGCCTAGCGGGCAGATTCTGCACCAGAACCGTCTATAAGCTAAAGCTAAAACCGTCATCGCAATTAAGACGGCTAAGTCTACGGATGTAACATAACTGCCTAATGTCCACAGTGGTCCATAGGCGATTTTGGAGACGTATGACCACTTCATTGAGCCTAAAGCGCACTCTATGAACACACAAAGCGGTCTCATTGGACAAACTTGGCAAAAAGGCTCGTTTAGGAAGCCCACGTTTCCAGCTTCGGTTCCTTCAGGGCCTCCGGGGGTAGTGCCCGGAATAAGTTGATGGCCAAAAATGGCGTATGAAGCAAAGATAACGCTAAGAATCAAAAAAACCGCAATAATGATATACCGTGATTGTGCAAGTGCAGTATTTGTTTTTTCGGAAAAGTGCAAATGCCGCAACCGTGAAGCTTTGCGAATTCGTGTTAACACGTCCATGTAAAGTCCGAAGGGACATAGCCAACCGCAGAAAAACCTTCCCAAAATAATCGATGCCAAAGCCATTAAGCCTATAACTATGCCTATCTTTTCCAAACCTGAGGTAGAGTATAAAACCTGATAGCCTCTTGTATAGTTCCAAAATGGGAAAATGTAAGCTTGAAGTTGCCAAATAGGGCAAGTAACTGTTCGCCCATTAGGGTAGTAACATGCTAAAATAGGAACAGAGAGACCGTCTGGAAACTGGTTCCCCAAAAGATTACCCCCTAATAACAGGCTGCGTGGCGAAGGCCCCAAGGGTTGAAATAATGGTATATCGAAGGGACCTAATATAAGCCCCATAAAAACGGCAAAGACGGCGGCTATTTGAATAAATATTCTTAGTGAACTGACTTTACTAGTTTTATCTTTAGCCAATTTAAAGATAAGGTAGATTCCAACCAGTACTATTACGGCGTATATTGGTAGTACGATGTTACTGGGGTTCTCCCACGGCATCTTTGTGCTTCCTATTGTTTATTTACTTAATGCAAGCTTTTGCTGATTAGCTTAAGCATTTTTCACCAACTCACTTTCACTCGAATTCTTTCTGCTATTTACTTTAATCACGACGGCGACAATGACTGCGGCAGCAACCGCTACTGCTATTATGATGGCTACTGAATGCTGCTGGTAGAAAGGCAAGTTTGAACTAGGCGCACTATTTCCGTAGTCCAAGTTTATTATGCTTACGTTGCCAGTTGCGCCAGTCACGATTAATGTTCCATCACGCAAAATATTCCAACAATTACCTTCACCAATGAAAATGCCATTGAAAGCAACACTCCATTCCCATCCCTCTTCTTCGGAGCCAAGACCAAGGTTTAAAACCTGTTTACCCTTACCTTCAACGACATATCTCAATTGTACGTCCTGAAACGCGGTATTGTTGAATGTTCGGTAAGAGAAAATTGTTACATTAGAGTCTTGAGTTGAAATCTCAAAGTTTTCAAGAGGCTGCGATCCGGTTAGATATAGATTTGTAAAAGTCCAGGTGTCATTTTCAACTGTTGCGTTGGAATAGGTGCCATTTACTGCAAAACCGATACTGCCATTATTTTCTGGAGTACAGAATTTGTCTGCAGGCGTAAAGGATATGTTAGTTTGCGCTTGTGTATTAGGGCAAGTCAAAGAAAGAATAAAGATAATGAAAATTATGGCAATTCCAGTTGAGACTTTACCTCTATTTGTTTTCACAAAGCTTCACGCCGTGTTTTACTATGCAATTATCAAGTTTGGGTAATAATACTTTTATGCATTAATTTCTTTTGGTTATGCATCCTATCAGGCGTCAAAGATTAGCTTGAGGTTGCATATACGAATAATTGCAAAACGCATGAGCTAATAATTCATACTTCTCGTTGCCTAATTTAAAGCATATATTCTTGAAGAAACAAGCAATTCCAAAGAAAAAATGCTTTACCGGAGAATCGTAAACATGTCACATAAAGGACACCCGTATTCAGCGTCAGGCGCCTTCTTTTTAGATAATCCGATAAGACGGTTGATTCAGCCGCCTTCCGAACTCATAGAAAAACTTGCCATAAACCCAAACGACGTAGCGGTAGATTTCGGGTGTGGACCAGGCTATTACACCATAGAACTCGCAAAAAAAGCCAAAAGGGCGGTGGCGGTTGACCTTTCATCCGAGATGCTTAAGAAAGCCCAAAACAAAGCCGAGAAAGCAGGAGTTATGAACATTCAGTTTTTGCAAAGTAACGGCACAAACATTCAACTAGAGGACAGCTCAGTTGACATTATTCTTCTCGTAACAGTTTACCATGAAGTCGGTGAAAGTGAAGCCGTTTTAAAAGAGTTCAACAGGATACTCAAGCCCGAAAGTAAGCTGATAATTGTGGAGGTCATAAAGAAAGGCATCTTTCCCGGCGCACCAGTTCAAAATCCCGAAGCGTTAAAGGCAGAAATTGAAGCGGGCAATTTCAAACTTAAGCAGATGCAGCCGTACAAGCGTTACGGCGTTTTCTTCTTCACCAAAAAAGCTTGATTAGGCTCTGCTGCTCTTTCTTCTTTGCTTATAGTTCGGTTGGCTAGTCCCTTAGCGCTTCGCCGTCTGTAACTCCACTAAGGCAGCCTCAAAAACACATGGTCGAAATACGGTTTGAATGGCTGAAGGCTCTGGATATACTAGTAACTGCAATCGTTGTTGTGTGGTTTAGGCATAATCGCTAATCCTTTACCAGAGCCACTTATGTTCCAAATTCAGTCACAAGGTTAACCACAACGTCAGGAATCATTATTGCTTTTTTGGGATTTTGGGTATCACGTGTGTATTCACAGGAAAAAAGAGACGAGCGCGTAAGCCTAGAAGCGTGTTGCCGCTCTCAGAGGCCGAAGCTGTTGATCACTCTGCCAGAGTTGGCATCAATGACCAACACGATTTTGTTCCCCTTGTGGTCGTACTTCGCGAACCACACCGGAGCGTGAAGCAGCTCCACGTCCCCAACGTCCGACTCGGTGTTTATCGACTGGATCATGTGATATTTCGCGTGTGCCTTTTGTGATTGAAGCTGATCAACCAGGGTCTTTGCCTGGGATTTGGCAACGTCTTCACTAATGTCTCCGTTAAGGATCTTAACGTCCTTGGGTAACTTGGAAATGTCAAACAGCGCTCTACCCTCGAGATTGAATTGATAATCCCGCGGCTGATAGTCCGTGAGAGCCTTTAGCGCAATTACGGGGAAGTTGTAGTTCGCGTCCATTTGCTCGGTCTTTTTCATTCCGCCCCCCATTCCCATTCCCATTCCGAAAGCCATTATTCTTATCCGTTTCAACCCGAGAATACCTGCAAACGGGTTGCTTACTCCAAATTCTCCTTCAAAAGCGCGTCTGCCTCCAAAACCGCCCCGTCTTCCTCCACCTCCTCCAAAACCTCCACCCATGCCGCCGAATATTACGCCCATCAACGCGGCAGTTGTAGCAGTCTGTGCAATTTGGGCCGTTTCATCTGTAGCGGTGATGCTTGTGCGGGCAGAGACGCTCACAATCCAGTAAGGCACGTACGTGAGGCTCATTTCCTCCTGCGTGGAGTCTTCGTGAAGGTGTCTGTGCAGAAGACCCTTGTCCATCATAGGCGTAATTATTGAATTCACCTGGTCAACGGTGGCGACCTTCAAAAGAAGCATGGTCTGCTTCTGTATATTGGTCCAACCTTGGGTTCCCAGAGTAACTGCGCTGCCGCAGTACTCGCAGGTTATAACCATCTCTCCAAACTTGGGCGCGAGAGGCGCACCGCAACTTGGGCATTTCAAGGATGCTACTCCAGAAGGCGCAATAACAGGCGAAGCCGAAGCCACAGCTGCTTTAGGTGTAGTTAATGTTGTGCTTGTTCCACATTTTTCACAGAACGCTGCATCATCTGGAATTTGAGCACCACAATTGTGACAAATCAAATTTTTCACCGAATTTTTTTATAAAACAGTGCTCTTGCTTTCTCTTAAATTTTCCTAATAACTAAGCTAAATTCTTTCATGATAAATAAATAATTCATTTTTCTGCAATTAAGTCCATGCCTTTTTTGTAACGCCCTTTATGGAAAACAACTAAATACCCGAATACTGCAATAATAAACTTATGAGTAAGAAGCCCGCACATAAGAAAATGTATATTGCCATCTTTCTCGTGGTTATACTATGTGCTGCAACCGCTGCAATAGTCTATGCAACACAGATTTCTAAGTCCGGAGCAAACATCAAGGTTGGTGTCAATGTTGGTGACACGTTCACTTACAAACTAACGGGCGACTCAATTTTATTTAGTTCAGACGCAGCAACTCCAGCCTATCTCTCGGAATATAACGAAACAAACTACTACGAAGTCATCATAACAGGAGTCAACGGCTCCGTAGTCTCGTTTAATACAATATGGCAATTCACAAATGGAACAGCAATTAAGAACTCAGACTGGATCAATTTGGTGACAGGTAACTATAGTGGCGACTTCTGGGCTATTTATCCTTCAAACCTTAAGGTAACTAACCTGCTTTACCCCAAGGAAAAGGATACTGCACTCATCGTTAACAGCACCGGCAGTCAATCATTTTCTACTGGTGATAGAACAACAAATTACTGGCACTTAGAAAACGAATTTACCAATACTAACGACCCAACAGGTAGTACAACGCAAGTTAACTTAATCGAAGTCTATTTCGATAAACAAACAGGCATGCTTGATTACTTAGACAACGTTCAAGAATACAACAACCCGCAATATAACATACTTATCACTTGGCAACTTACTAGTTCAACGGTTTGGGGTGTTTAACCGCTTTCTTTTTAATGATGGTGCGAGATAAGAGAGGCTTCTAAGCTAAGCTTAATGGCATGTATTAAGATTAAGTTCGCGAAATAATTCAGCCTTAAGTAAAAACTAATTTTAAATTAAAGCTGTTTTATGTTTTGTTTTGCCTTTATAGCGGCTAGTTTTCCGCCTGCTTTAACAATGCTCCATTCCAATTCGCTGAGGCTTAAGGCAACATCTACTTTTGTGCCCTTAGTCAGGTTCTTCACAAGTAGGCACTCGTTAAAGTCTTTAACATCCAAATCCAACGCGTCACCCTGCGAGAAACCTGAATAATCCTTTTTATCTTTGAAGGTTACGGGCAGAATTCCGAAATTAACCAAGTTAGCCATATGTATCCTAGCGAAAGATTTGGCTACAACCACTTTTACGCCCAGGTATTTAGGCGCCAACGCAGCATGTTCACGTGAGGAGCCTTGACCATAATTTTCGCCGCCGACAATGAACCCGCCGTTTTTCTCGATGGCACGGGACGCAAAAGTTTTGTCAACACGGCAAAAAGTGTATTTGCTTATTTCGGGAATGTTGCTTCTCAATGACATGATTTCTGTGCCGCCTGGCAAAATGTCGTCGGTTGAAACGTTATCGCCGAGCTTTAGCAACACTTCACCGCTTAATCGGTCGGGTATCGGCTTGAATGATGGTAAGGGTTTAATGTTGGGACCCATAACGACGCAGGATGTTGCCTTCATTTGGGGGTAAATGAACATGTTATCGCTTAACACAAACTTTTCAGGTAAATTAATCTCAGGATATTTGCCGAGTTTCCGCGGGTCAGTTATTTTACCAGTAATGGCTGATGCGACTGCTGTTTCTGGACTAACCAAGTAAACCTTTGCATCCTGTGTTCCAGAGCGGCCTTTAAAGTTGCGGTTAAACGTTCTAAGTGACACGCCCTCACTTGTCGGAGCCTGCCCAATTCCAATACATGGACCGCAGGCGTTTTCAAGTATTCTGGCGCCTGACTGAATCAAGGGCTCAAGCTCACCTGTAACTGCTAGGTTCTCTAAAGCTTGCCTGGAACCAGCTGAAATGGTGAGGCTGACGTTTTCGCTGATTTTTTTACCCTTTAACATGGCGGAGACAATTTTTAAGTCTCTGAGTGACGAGTTTGTGCAGCTTCCTATACATACCTGGTCTACTGGGGTTCCCTCGACTTCACTTACTGGTTTAACGTTGTCTGGACTGTGAGGCAACGCTATTAACGGTTCAACCCCGCCAAGGTCAACGTTAAGATTCTCATTATATTCTGCGTCCTCATCTGCTTTAAGCTCTGTCCACTGGTTTTCTCTACCCTGTCCACGCAAGAAAGCTCTTGTGGCTTCGTCAGATGGGAAAATTGATGTCGTGGCTCCTGTTTCCGTGCCCATATTCGCTATGGTTCCTCGTTCAGGAACGCTCAACGTTTTAACTCCTGAGCCAAAATATTCCAGAACCTTGTTTACTCCGCCCTTCACTGTTAACTCTTTTAGTACTTGCAGAATAACGTCTTTGGCTGAAACAAAAGGCAAAAGCGTCCCAGATAATTTTACTCCTAAGATGCTGGGCATTTCCAAATAGAAGGGCTCTCCAGCCATGGCTGCCGCAACATCGAGTCCTCCAGCGCCAATGGCAATCATTCCCATGCCACCAGCGGTTGGAGTGTGGCTGTCACTTCCCAGAAGCGTCAGGCCTGGCTGAGCAAAACGTTCAAGGTAGAGCTGGTGGCAGATGCCGTTGCCTGGACGAGAAAAAACGATGCCGTATTTGGCTGCGACTCCTTGCAAGTAGCGGTGGTCATCTGCGTTTCTGAAGTCGTTTTGGAGCATGTTGTGGTCAACAAAGCTTAGGCTCAGCTGCGTTTTAACATGGGCGACTCCAATGGCTTCAAACTCAAGGTAAGTTAAGGTGCCTGTGGAATCTTGAGTGAGGGTGTGGTCTATTTTTAATGCGGTTTCTTCGCCGGGCTCCATTCGTTCTTCAGCTAAGTGTTGGCTAATTATTTTTTCTGTAACGGTTTTTTGCATTTGTTTTCTTCTCCTTGCGAGCAGTGCAGTTTATTGGAGTAAGCTTGCACTTATCGTTATATGCCTATTTGAAGCTGAAAATTAAGCTTATCTTAAAAATTTCAGCTTTAATGTAGCTTTTTGCTTTGGGGATGTGTGTGCGCACAGACTACCCTCCCGGTCTACTATATGCTTCTACTATGCTTCAAATATGATTCAACATAGAACTGCATAGACCCAACGTCTGCACTTTTCAACATAGTTTTGTGTCTTTTGTATGTTGAAAGTATACGAAAAAATGAAATAGCCCAGCAGTCAACACTATAGAGCAAGAGGCATAATCTTGTCGTTCAAAGAAAAAATGCAAGAAGCAGCCAAGAGCAAAAATTCACCAATAGTGTTAGCTTTGGATTTGCCTTTTGAAACTCCAGAAAACCGCGACAGACTGATAGGTAAAGCTCAAAAAATTCTCCGAGCTGTTCATCCGTATATTTGTGCGGTTAAGATAAACCATCATCTTGTGCTTCCATTGGGAATGTTTGATGGTGTGAATCAGCTTGTGGAGCAAATTCGTGGGCAAGGTTTGCTGGCGATTATGGATGCTAAAGTAAACGACATAGGCGCCACTAATCAGGTGATAGCTGATTATTATTATGCGGCTGGTTTTGACGCACTAATCGCTAACCCGTTTGTAGGCTGGGACGAAGGCTTAAAACCGCTCTTTGAAGTTTCCCAGCGGCTTGGGCGGGGCGTCATACTTCTCTGTTATATGAGCCATAAAGGAGCCAGTGAAGGCTACGGCCAAACAATAATCGACGCTGAAACAGGAGGAAAAACGCTGCAGTATGTTTCTTTTGCTAAAAAAGCCTTGAAGTGGGGCGCTGACGGAGTGGTGGTCGGAGCAACTTACCCGCAAAAAATAGCGGAAATAAAGCAGATTCTTGGGGAAAAAGTCCCCATCTACTCGCCCGGCGTAGGCGCACAAGGCGGAACCGCAGAAACAGCGCTTAAAGCAGGTGCCAACTACCTCATCGTTGGGCGAGAAATCACTCAGGCAGAGGACCCAGCCAAGGCAGCAAGCAAACTTTATGCTTTATTAAAGCGTGCTTAGGCGGTTTTTTTATCTTTGACGTTTGTTTTCCCAGAGCTCTTTCTTTAGTAGGTCGCGTACTGAAGACCTAATTACACTGCTTCTGCTTGGATACATGTTAGCTCGAACTAATTCATCTAAACCTTCCAGATAAGCTTCTGGTAACAGGACTGTTACAAGTTTCATTTTTTTTTCCTCCCTCAAACTATGTCAGACTATGTTATGCTTATAACATGCCGTAAATATAAGAGTTAACTAGCAACCCCTAACTAAATCATAGGCTTCTCAGCTGATTTAATGTTCCTAAGTAGGTTCCGTCCAAAAGGTAAAGCTCAGAATTATCCACATCCACGGCTTCCGAGCGCAAAACTGGCCCAATCAATGCTCCACTACCAATTTCTTTTCTGGGTCTTGTTTCGTTTACTGGTCTGCCGCCTAGGAAATCGTTGAAGCTTGGCATTATGAAAATTTCCTTCGCCTTCAGCCTGATATTATAGTGCTTCTTGAGTGTTTCAGCAACGGTACCTTCGATTTTTACGTTGTGTTTTTGCAACAGAATCTTCGCTAAAGCTTCAGCGTCACAGTTTGCTTTCATCCACACTTGCCTTGTAATTTTAAAGCCTATTGGGTCGCGGAAGACCACAACTGGATGCAAATGCCCCATAACCAACGTTTTGCACCCTAACAAGGCTGGAGAAGGCCACTTGTGACCATGAAAAACACCCACATCACCGATTACTTCTCCTGTTGCAGGCAGAAGCTGGACGTTTTCCGGCAAGAGTGGTTCAATGTTAGCGTCATGGTTACCACGTACAATAGCAATGTCGCCAACGTAGCCCAGTAATTTGGCGAAAAAATCTGGGATATCATGCCATTCACCCAGTTCGCTGGAAACCACTGTGTATTTTACGTCGCCAAGGATAACCAGCTGTTCTGGCTTGTATTTTGTAATTATCGCCGTTAACTTGTTAAGAATCTTCGGCGTTTGGCTTGGAATATGGATGCCTTTTTCTTGAAGCGCCATTTCCCAGCCGAGGTGCGGGTCAGCGATAAGAAGAGTTTTAGTTTTTCCGTTTTTTATGAGGGCTGCAGGGTGGGGCCAAAGCAAATTTAACATGCAGATTTAACCAAGCTCACGATTTTCTTGTGAATTTGCGTGTTACCCGAAGCTATGAAGCTCAAGGTTTGTTTAGGATCCAATTCAACGTTTAACGCTTGATTATCTGGCGATGTCACTGTTCCACCCGCTTCTTTGACTATGAGGAAGCCGGCGGCTACGTCTGTCGTGCGGAGTTTCCCGCGAAGGTCAACAAAAGCGTCTGTTAAACCATTTGCTACATAGCAGAGTTCAAGTGCGTTAGCGCCAAAGTGGCGGATATGCTTTGTTTTCTCAATCAGAGCGGTTAATTTGGGCGCGACTTCTTTGACTTTGTAGGTGTTTAGGTCTAAGCCTACAACTGCCTCATCCAAAGAAGCAGTTTTTGATGTTTCTATTTTTTTGCCTTCTCGATATGCGCCTTTGCCCTCAAAAGCAGTATAAGTTACATCATGGACAAGGTCAGCAACCAGCCCAGCATAAACATCGGTGAGCATAGGCTGTCTCGAAACAGCGATAGAACATGCATAAAAGGGTAAACCATGCATCAAATTTGTGGTTCCGTCAATCGGGTCAACCGTAACATAACACTCATCAGGCGTTGCACCGAATTTTTTCACCCCTGACTCCTCACTAATCAAAGTGAAAGAAACGTCATGCTGCTTTAGAGTTTCAATGATTACTGTTTCTGCAGCCAAATCCACTGGTTTTATAGCGTCTCCGCCAGCGCCCGTGCCTAAGTTAGGTTGTGGTTCCCTGATGGTTGCTAGGAATGGTTTAATGCTGGTGTGTACTTTGTTTTTGCATTGGCTGAGGATTTCTTGCCAGTCGTTTTGTGTTTGCGCTTTCACTGGGATACCTTCTTCAGGTTCTTATGCACGGTCGACTTGATAAAGACTATACTTTATCCATCGGGCAAGATTAGGAGTTATCGGTTAAACTGTAGTAAATTTCTGAAACGCCGAAATGCTTATATTTTCTGGATAATGTTTCATTCAGCAAGGTTCGAAGCTACAATGTCTAATTGCAAAAGCAAGAAAGAAAACAGTACATCACAGTTCCTTAGCTTCGGCTACTACTTTTATTATTATTTTTACTAAGCTCAGAACTGAAAATTTTAAAAAAAGTTCTGGGCGCAAAATGGGTGTAACAAATGGAAAATAACAAAAAAATTGTGGTTAAATTCGGTGGCTCCAGCCTATCGGATCACGAAAGACTGTTAAAAGCGGTTGTTGCCGTCGTAAACGAAGCAAAAAAAGGCACGCGTATCGCCGTTGTAGTTTCCGCTATGGGCAAAACAACTGATGTCCTCATGGCAACAGCGAAAAACGCTTCCAACGGAAAACTGGAAAAAAAAGACTTAGACGACATCCTCTCAATGGGCGAAAGAACCAGCATAAGAATATTCGCCGCTGCGCTAAAAACTAACGGCGCAGAATCCTGCTACTTCGACCCAATAGACAACAACTGGCCAATAATAACCGACTCAGCATTCCAAAATGCGAATCCAATCCTGAAAGATAGCGAAAAAAATATTCGTGAATGTATACTGCCGATTATGGAAAAGGGCATAATACCAGTAGTCGCTGGCTTCCTCGGAAAAACTAAAGATGGCAAAATCACCACTCTCGGAAGAGGCGGCAGCGACACAACCGCGTTTATTCTAGCTGAAGCATTAAACGCTGATGAAATCGTCTTAGTCACCGATGCAGACGGCATAATGTCAGGTGATCCCAAGACTGTCTCCAACCCAGAACGCCTAAGAGAAATCGACGTTAACACTTTAGTAGGCTTAGCTGATTCAGGCGCCAAATTTATTCACAGCAAAGCCTTAAAGTACAAACCAAAAAACATCAACGTCCGAGTAATCAACCACGCGCACAGCAACTTGACTAAAGAGGGCACAGTAATCACAGGTGCATTAGCAAGTGAACTGGACGCGGAAATGGCACATCCCTTTCCAGTCGCCGAGATAACAGTAATCGGAAACGGCATCTCTGCAAATCCCCAAATCATCCAAGAAATGGTGGAAAAAACCAAACAGCACTCCCTGCTTCTCGGCATGTCAATGAACACAAACTCAATCATACTATACGCTTCTCAAGAAAAAAACTTAGACGCGCTCTTCAACGATATCCATGAAATAACAAAGAGCAACAAAGAAACCATAGCGATGGCAGTCAAAAAAGACCTAGTCTTCATAAAAACAAGCGGTGTCGGCTTAGAAGAGACCCACGGCATAATAGGAAAAATCAGCGAAGACCTCAGATTGAATGGCATAAACATTTCAGGCATTCTAACCATAACATCAAGCATTCTGCTCTTTGTAGATTGGAATGAACGTGAAAAAGCCTTGAAGTTAATTAAAAACTCATTAAGGAGTCCCAAATAAGCAAAAGGTGATAGAACATGAACGAAGGAAAAACACGACGAATAAAAAGAATCATGCAAAAAGACAACCGCACAGTAATCGTACCCATGGACCACGGCGTAACAATCGGACCAATCCAAGGAATAGTTAACATGCAACAAATTATCAACCAACTCCTCAAGGGGGGAGTTGACGCCGTACTAGTCCACAAGGGCATAGCTAAGCATGTTGATACTGGAAACGTAGGTTTAATAGTACAGTTATCAGGCATGTCAGACCTAAGCCCAAACATAAACAGTAAAGTCCAAGTATGCTCCGTCCAAGAAGCTATACGCTTAGGTGCAGACGCGGTCTCTGTGCACGTGAACGTTGGTGCACAAGACGAGGACAAAATGCTAAGCAACTTGGGCAAAGTAGCCGACGAATGCGACATATACGGCATGCCACTACTCGCAATGATGTACCCTCGTGGACCAAAAATACAAAACGAACATGCACCTGACGTGGTAGCCCACGCTGCAAGAATCGGCGCTGAACTAGGCGCAGACATAATTAAAGCAAACTTCACAGGCAACATAGACACCTTCAAAACAGTCGTCGAAAGCTGCCCCGTTCCAGTCATAATAGCAGGAGGACCAAAATGCAAAACATCCCAAGAAATCCTCCAAACCACCCATGACTCAATAAAAGCTGGCGCCGCAGGACTCTCCATTGGACGAAACGTGTTCCAAAACGAGAACCCAACCTTAATAGTTAAAGCGCTCTCAGCAATCGTTCATGACGGCGCTAGCGTGGAGCAAGCGCTTAAAATTCTCGGTGAAAAAGCTTGAAAGAACTATGGGTAGAAATAGACCAAGCTGCTTCACCGAAAGAAAAAGAAACTTTACTTCGCCTATCTGAGGAATTCGCTGATGGTATTATCCAAAATACTGAAATCAGTACCTTCCCTGACAAATTAAACATAATCTTCCTAACCGAACTAAACGAGAAAAAAATCTTCCAAGACAAAAGTGAGGGCAAAAAAACCGCCATCAAAATCAATATAAAGGGAAAAGAAGATGAAAACACAGCCGTTAAAGCGGCAGAACTCGGGGTTGACTACGTTATCATTAATTGCCTTGATTGGCGGGTAATTCCGCTTGAAAATCTAATTGCAAAGGCAAGAGGCAAAAGCAAACTAATCGCTGAGGTAGGCACTGCTGAAGACGCAAAACTGGTTCTTGAAGCCTTAGAACTGGGAACCGATGGTGTGCTGCTCAAAACCTCAAACCCCAACGAGCTTAAAAAAACAGCCAAAATGGTTAAAGAGCAAACCCCAAAATTAACGTTAACAACGGCTAAAATTGTATCTACAAAGCCTATTAGCAGTGGAGCCAGAGTCTGCGTGGACACTGTTGACTTAATGGTTCTGGGCGAAGGAATGCTGGTTGGATGCCAATCTGCAGGCTTCTTTCTTGTAGAGGCTGAAGTAAATGAAAACCCCTACGTAAATTCTAGGCCTTTTCGGGTAAACGCTGGGGCAGCGTCAAACTACACGTTAACTTCTCTGCAGGGTACTCGGTATCTGTCCGAGTTGAAAGCGGGCGACGAAGTTTTAATCATTAATAGGGAAGGAAAAGCCCGAATAACAAACGTGGGGCGGTCAAAAATCGAGTTTCGCCCCCTAATCCTAATCGAAGCCCAAGTTGGCGACACAAAAATCAAGATTATACTTCAAAACGCGGAAACCATACGACTAGTAACGCCGAAAGCTTCAAAACCAGTAACAGAACTAAAACCAAACGATGAAGTTCTAGTGCACATAGCCGCGAAAGGAGGCCGACACTTCGGCGTATCCGTGCCTGAAGAAACGGTGATAGAAAAGTGACAGCGAGAATCTGCGTCTCGATTCTCCCAAAAAATAATCTTGAAGCGTTAAGTCTCATCGAGAGGGCAGAAAAAGCCCAAGCAAACCTCATAGAAGTTAGGCTAGACTGCCTTGAAGCGTCCAGAAACCTATCAGAACTTGTTAAAAGCACAAAAATTCCGTTGATCGCAACAAACAAGCTCTCGAGTGAAAAAGGCTTTTTTGCTGGAACAGAAACGGAACGGCAACAAACATTACTGAACGCTGCCAAGAACGGCTTCGGATATGTTGACGTTGACCTGTCAAGCCCAAAACATAAAGAAACAATCGGCAAACTCAAGCTATTGGGCGCTAAACCAATCGTTTCCTACCACAAATTCGACGGCGCATTAAGCGTTTATGAAATGGAAACGGTTCTGAAGCAAGAAATTGCCAGTGGAGCCATCGTCTGCAAAATAGTGACAACTGCAAAGAAAATCGAAGATAACCTGTCAGTGCTGAATTTTGTTTCTTCCATGTCAAGCAAGGCTAAACTTGTCTGTTTCTGCATGGGTGAGCAAGGCAAGATTTCCAGGCTTCTCTCACCAATGTTTGGTGCATTCTTCACATTCGCTTCGCTTGAGCAGGGTAGCGAAACCGCGGCAGGGCAAATGACTGTTCAAGAAATGAAGGCTACTTACGACCTCCTGGGGGCATAAATAAGATGGTTATTTCAGGAAAAACACGAGTTTGCGGAGTAATCGGTGACCCAATAGAGCACACGCTAAGCCCAATCATGCATAATGCAGCGTTTGAAGCTTTGAAACTGGACTACGTATTTTTAGCGTTCAAAGTAAAACCGGCTGAAGTCGGAAACGCCATAAGCGGAATGCGAGCCTTGACCATTCACGGGTTAAACGTAACCATGCCACACAAAAGCACAGTCATCAACTGCTTAGATGAAATTGACCAAGCTTCTAAAACCATAGGCTCAGTAAATACTATCCTTAACAAGGATGGAAGACTCTTTGGCTTTAACACTGACGGCATCGGAGCCCTAAAAGCTCTAAGAGAGAACGGCGTTGAGCCAAGAGGCAAAAAGGTGCTGTTGCTTGGAGCAGGCGGCGCCGCAAGAGCCATAGCATACATTCTTGCGCAGGAAGCTGATGAACTGGTAATTTTGAATCGTACACCTAAACCAGCCGCCGAGTTAGCTGACCTCTTAAAACAAAAGTTCAAGAAAAAAATCAGCGCAGGCGAGTTTTCGCCAAATGCAGTCAAAGATAACCTTGCTGATGCCGATGTGCTCATTAACGCCACTTCAGTCGGAATGAAACCAAACGCCAACCAAACCCCTGTAGCACCCGAATGGCTCAAACCTGACTTGGCAGTAATGGACATAGTGTACAATCCAATTGAAACCAAGTTAGCGAAGGACGCTAAAGCTGCAGGAGCCAAAGTAGTAAGTGGGGTTGAAATGTTAATTTATCAAGGCACTGCATCCTTTGAAATCTGGACCGGTTGCAAGGCGCCGGTTGAAGTTATGAGGAAGGCAGCGCTTAATCACATGCGGACGGTGTAGAAGGTTGACTGGAAAAGCTACGGCTATAGCTCATGGCGCGGCAACAATCGTTAACGCAATGGCATTCGGCAAAGGTGCGGCATTCGGAGTTGATTTGTGGACTAAAGCAGAAGTAAAATTAACAGATGAACCTCATGTTATCAAAGCAGAAATAACTTCTGATCCCAAAGAAAATACCGCCTTAATGGAAAAAACCGTGATGAGGGTTCTCAAGCTGTTCAGTTTGGATAATAGTTTTGGAGCCAAAGTAAAAACTTGGTCAAACATTCCCATCGCCAAAGGATTAAAAAGCAGCAGTGCAGCCGCAAACGCAGTAGCCCTAGCAGCCACAGCGGCGTTAGACAAAACGCTTGACGACTTGGAACTCGTCAATTTGGGCGTAGATGCTGCTTTCGACGCAAAAGTGACTGTAACAGGCGCTTTCGATGACGCTTGCGCTTCATACTTCGGCGGCATCGTAATTACTGACAACTTGAGCCGAGAAATAGTTAAGCAGTTCCCGTTGGCTGAAGACTTAACGGTGCTGTTCCATGTACCGCCTGAAAAAGCGTACACAGCCGACTCTAACGTGCGCAGGCTGCAAACGGTGAAACCACTTGTCGAAGTTGCGTACAAGGAAGCTTTGGAGGGAAAGGTTTGGGAGGCATTGACGCTTAACGGCTTGATTTACTCCTCAGCCTCAGGATACAACACTTCAATTGCGATTGATGCGCTAGCTGCTGGAGCAGTAGCAGCTGGATTATGCGGCAAAGGACCAGCGGTAACAGCAGTCACGTCTAAGGACAAAATTGATTCAGTGAAAGCCGCTTTACAGAAGTATGATGGCAAAGTCTTAGAGGCGCGCTTGAACCGCGAGAAAGCTAAGGTGCTCTAGCCGATGGTAGATGTAATCGTCAAAAAAACCGAGCGACTAAGCGGCGAAGTTTGTGCTCCTCCATCAAAGTCTTATACTCAGCGAATGCTCATAGCCGCGGCTCTCTCAAATGGCGAGGGAAAAGTGTCAAACCCTCTGCTGTCCGATGATACAGAAGCAACTTTACGTGCTATCACAGCGTTGGGCGCAGAAACGAAATTTGAGGAACATTGCTGGAACATTAAGGGTTCAACACCTCTTCAAAATGCTAAAGCGCCGATTGACTGCGGTGAATCTGGAGCTACACTGCGTTTCATGATACCCATAGCTGCCTTGGCGCCTGACCCGTCAATCTTGGTTTTCAAAGGTTCTCTTGAACGCAGACCTATCGAGCCTTTGCTTAAAAGCCTTGATGAACTCGGTGCCAAAGCTCGCACCAAAAAAATCCACATCCAAGAAAACGGAAAAGAAAAAACGAAAGATGCCGTATTTGTTGAAGGAGGCGGCATTCTTGGAGGCAAAACCTCTATTGCCGGCAACGTCAGTTCCCAGTTTATCTCAGGTTTAATGTTTGCCTGTCCAATGGCAAAAGTCGACACAGAAATCCTTCTTACAACGCCTTTGGAGTCGGCTGATTACGTTAAAATGACCACCGATGTTCTTGAGACGCATGGCGTTAGGGTAGAAATTTATGATAACTTCAAGCGCATTGTTATTCCAGCCAATCAAACATACAAGCCCTGTGACCGCAGGGTACCGGGCGACTTCTCTTCAGCCGCATTTCTTCTTGCAGCCGCAGCCATAACAAACTCAAAAGTGCAAGTAAATGATCTTGATAATGAGAGCGCTCAAGGCGACAAAGCGATTCTGGGTATACTCAAGCAGATGGGTGTCGCCGGAAAAGTGTGCGAGAACAGTGTCGAAATAGATGGAACCGGCAGTCCGCTTGAGGCTTTGACTGTTGATGCAAAGAACATCCCTGACCTATTCCCAGTCTGTGCTGTTCTTGCATGTTATGCGAAGGACTCTTCAAAAATAACCGGCGCTCAAAGACTCAGGCTTAAAGAATCAGATAGATTATCATCAATTAGTGCCGAATTGGGGAAAATGGGTGCACAATTAGAAGCAAATTCCAGCAGCCTAACCGTAACAGGCCCATGTACCTTGCATGGTGCAGTAATTGACCCTCATAATGACCACCGTATTGCGATGGCTTGCGCGGTTGCAGCCCTAGGCGCGGAAGGGCAAACCACTGTTCAAAACGCTGAGTGCGTTAGAAAGTCTTATCCGCAGTTCTTCACTCATTTAAGACAAATAGGAGCTGAAATTGTTGGCGGGAAATTCGATAGGTAAAGAATTCACAGTAACCACTTTCGGCGAAAGCCACGGCAAACACGTCGGCGCAGTCGTGGACGGTTGTCCAGCTGGATTACCTCTTTCTGAAGCAGACATCCAAGTGGAACTGGATAGGCGCATTCCAGCAGAGCCGAAAATCGTTTCTGGAAGACTCGAAAAAGACATTGCCCAAATTCTTTCAGGGGTTTTTAACGGTTTTACAACTGGTGCTCCAATCGCTTTGATGGTTGAGAATAAGGAGGTTGACTCAAGCGATTACGAAGCAATCAAGGACCTGCCAAGACCAGGACACGCCGATTACCCTGCACGTGTAAAGTATGGTGGCTTTAACGATTACCGAGGCGGCGGACGCTTCTCAGGCAGACTCACAGTCGCACTCATCATGGCTGGAGCAATAGCTAAAAAATTGCTAAGCAGATTCGACGTTGACGTTTTAGCTTATACCAGAGCAGTTGGCAAAGTTAAAAGTGATAAAAAGTTTAGTGCCCAGGAAATCCGCAAGAACAGGTACACAGCGGCTACCCGGTGTCCAGACTTAGCCTGTGCAGAACGCATGGAGAAAGCCATAGTTGACGCTAGAAAAGAAGGCGATAGTCTTGGCGGAATAGTTGAATGCATTGCCCTAAACGTTCCAGTAGGCGTTGGCGAGCCACTGTTTGATTCACTTGATGCTGATTTAGCAAAAGCGTTGTTTAATGTTCCCGCTGTAAAAGGCGTAGAGTTCGGCTTGGGGTTTAGAGTTGCAGAGTTAAAGGGCTCAGAAAGCAACGACCCCTACATTATGCAGAACGGAAAAGTTGCAACCGCAACGGATAATGCAGGCGGAATCTTGGGCGGAATATCCACTGGCATGCCGATCATGATGCAGGTAGCAATAAAACCAACACCTTCCATTGGCAAAGAACAGAAGACCGTTAATCTGTCTACGATGGAAGACGCGCGTATTAGCATTAAGGGTAGGCATGACCCCTGTGTTGTCCCAAAAGCCGTGCCAGCCGTAGAATCTGCGGTCGCCATAACCTTAGCTGACCACATGATTCGCGCGGGCTTTATACCGAAAGTCTTGGAGAGACAGAAATAATGGATGAAATCCAACAGCTCAGAAAAAAAGTAGATAAAGTTGACGAACAAATTCTAAATGCCCTAAATGAAAGAGCCAAAATATGCAAGGCTATCGGCTTAGCTAAGAAAAAGAAAGGGATGCAAATAAGGGATACTTTCAGAGAAAATGAAATCTACAAACGTGTTAAAGAAAAAGCGGTTGAATTTCATCTTGATCCCTTTCAAGTTGAAGCAGTTTACCGCGAAATAGTTAATATGTGCAGTGCTGTTCAAGAGTAGAAAGATCTCTTAACGGAGAGTTAATCCTGTGCTCTATGAAATAAACGAGAAAGCCATAAGGCTCGAAAGTGAAGGAAAAAAGATAATACGCTTAAACCTAGGCGACCCAGACTTAGCTACGCCCAACGAGATAATTGAAGCGGCATACGCAGCGATGAAGGCGGGTAAAACAAAATATTCTTCCTCTTACGGCGAGACCAACCTTAGAGAAAGGCTCGCTGAACTCCATGGAGTTAAAGCTGAAAATGTGGTTATTACGCTTGGTTCAAAATGGGGCATATTCGCCACCATGTATCTCATGATGAAGGCTGGAGGAAACGTAATTATCCCGACGCCTTACTGGACAGCTTACGATTTAATCGCTAAGAGCCTTGGTGCTCAAACTAAACTGTTAAGGACAGAGATGGAAGACGGCTGGAAAGTAGATTTAGGCAAGCTTGAAGCGATGATTGACAAGAACACACGCATGATAATCCTCAACAATCCTAATAATCCAACAAGCAAAGTCATGGATGCTGAAACACTTGACGGCATAGTGGAAATAGCCAACAGGAAGGGCGTTACAATACTGTCCGATGAGGTTTATGGCACAATCAGTTTCGTTAAAGCAAAAAGCATTCTAGAGTATAACGGCAACCACAACCATATTCTATCCAACGGCTTCTCCAAAACATTCACCATGACAGGCTGGCGAATCGGCTACATCATAGCGAACAAACAGCTCGTCGACAACATAACTAAACTCAACCAAATCACCATAAACAACGTCCCAGTATTCATACAGGAAGCCGCATTAAAAGCGCTGGAAATGCAAAAGCAACTCTCCACAAAAATAAAAGAAGAATACCAAGAACGAGCAAAAATGGCAACCAAAACCTTAGCCAAAGCAGGGCTCTCATTCACAAAACCCGAAGCGCCATTCTACGTTTTCCCCAAGCATCCAGGCTTAAACTCCGAAAAATTCACCTTAGACTTGCTTGACAAGGGTGTGGCAGTGGCTCCAGGCACCTCGTTCGGCGATTACAAAGAACACTTCCGCATTTCCTTAACGGCGCCCAGAGACGAAATCAAAACTGGTCTCGATATAATATATGAGGCTTTGGAATGAAAACCGCGATTCTCGGCGCGGGAAAAATGGGTGTCTGGTTCGCGAAGTTCTGCAAGGAGAAAGGTGATAACGTAATCTTAGCGGACAGGAAAAAGGAAAAGCTATCACGACTGGGCAAGGAGTTTGGCGTTAAAACCACCGCTGATTTCACAGAAGCTGTCAAAGCGGCAGACAGAATTATGATATGCGTTTCCATTAGCAGCTTCGAAGAGGTTGTCAAAAAAATAGGTTCCAGCGTACATGATGGGCAGGCTGTTATGGACATCTGCTCCATCAAGGAGTTCCCCGTCAAAGTTATGCATGAGAACATCAAACACGGCTTGGTCTTGGGCACGCATCCAGTTTTCGGGCCAGGCAGCAAGGGCGTCAAACACAAAGCCTATGTGCTAACTCCGACGAACGCAGCCGAGGAGAAATTTGCTGAGGATTTCAAGAGTTGGCTGGAAGAAGAAGAAGCCCGCGTCTTCATTATGACCCCTAAAAAACATGACGAACTCATGTCCATAGTTCTTGGACTGCCCCACTTCTTGGGTCTCGTCGCCTGTGAAACTCTCTTGGGACAAAAGGATTTCTCAGAAACGAAGCAAGTTGCAGGTACGACTTACCGTATGCTGTTCACCTTGGCGGAAGCGACCGCGCTTGAAACTCCCGACCTGTACGCTAACCTGCAGATGAACCTGCCAGAAATGGGAAAAATCGAAGACCTCTACATCGCCAAAGCACAGGAGTGGCTTGATTTAATCAAGCAGAAAAACCCGCAGGCAATAGTCGACAGGATGGCGCAGCTCAAAGCGAAACTCCTTAAGGTTGATCCCGACTTCGCCAAATCCTATGAAGCCATGTACCGAATGCTTGAAGCAACAGAGGAATAAGGACTTCAGATGACTAAATCGTTGCTTGTGAACTGTTCTCTGAAAGCCACGACAAACGAGGCTTTACTTGAAGCCGTTAGAAAATTTAGTGATTACACCGTTATCCAATTCAGAGGTATCGATGAGGGCTACCACGTTGAGAAGGACGTAGACTGTGTTGTCATAAGTGGGTCTGCAGCTAGAATAGTCAATCCTTCAGACAGACATATGTTCGAAGGAGTTGTTAATTTGATAAAAACCTGTAACTTACCCATACTGGGTATTTGCTATGGTCATCAACTGCTTTGTTGGGCATTTGACGCTAAAGTAGGGTCACTTCCTCAACCAGTTTTTGACCAGTTTGAAAAAGTTCGGGTAGTTGACGTTGACGAAATATTTGCAGGCTTTGCCAAACAGGACACGATACCGCTATCTGAGTCACACTACGATTATGTCTTAAAAGAAAGTCTTGACCAGGCTGGCATGGTGTTACTTGCAGATTCTGCTTCATGCGAAGTAGAAGCCGTTAAACACAAAAGTAAACCATTTTACGGCGTTCAATTTCATCCCGAGCGAATAAACGTAAAAAGTGAATCACGCCCTGAAGGGCACAAAGTTATCGAGAATTTCTTTAGGAACGTGGTCCAACGATAATTCGATTCGCTTGCAAAGATGACTAAATGCTTCGGTTCAAGCTTATTGTGACGTTTTGGCTTAAGACTATGAGCCTAAAATCTTGATGAACACCGCGTGCTTGCTCAACAAGTGGTTGGACTTAACTTAATGAAGAAGAAAACCCTTTAAGAGGGCAGCACAATAAGGCGTGATGTTCATTATCAGAAATGAACGGTGCTTAATTTCAAACTAACTGCAGAAACCGCTCTCTGTAATCCTTTATTTTCTGACTATTCATTTTTGATGAGAAATCGAAAAGGTTCTTGTTGAACTCTTCTGCGGTCTCTATCAATTCGACAGTGTCTTTCCTCGTTACGTTAAAATCTACGTAATATTGCTTGTCAATTCTCTCTTCCTTTGCGGAAGATATGCTGTTGTTGTCTATACCGAAAAGAGCATTAAGCAAAATTATACTTGCTGTATGGTTCTCGCATTTTATCCCGACCTGAAAGAGAATCGCAGTTAGCATATTGTACATGCTGTAGTATGCTAGAGAAACGGATTCCTCAAGCCGCTCATTTTCTAGAAGGATTTTCGCGGAGGCAAGATTGCTTTCAGATTTTTTCAAGTAGGAATCTTTTATCGTTTCGCTTGGTGGAACTAGCTGTAGTTTACCTTCTCTTTTGAGTTTACTCAAAAAACTGATTTTTTTCATAGAAATACTCAACCCCTTTTAATGCTACATGGTTCTTTTCAATTTCCTTTATCAGTGGTGATGCTCTATCATAGTCCCCTATTTTCACGCTTAATTTTGAGTCGAGCAGTTTCAAGTTTTTTCTGAGATTCGGGTCTCTACTTTCTACATAAATGTCAATGTCACTGTCTTTTAACGCAGTGCCTTTCGCATACGACCCGAAAAGGAGCACTAAACACATTTTTCGGTCTCTTTGGATTTTTTCGATTACGTTCCGCAAACGTGGATACTTCTCTAAGGTTTGAAGCAATTTGTAATTTTCTGCCATAAAAATGGATGCTCTTGCCTCTGCCGTTTTTTTAAGAAAGTAAGTCTTGTTTTTTCCTTCCTGAACAAAATCAACGACGTTTTCGTTTGACAGCTCATTTATTTTTCTTGCAATAAGCATGTGATTTGTACCAAGTTTACTTGCTATTCCTCGCACATGCCCTCGCTCTTGTACAAGAAAATTTATTACCTCAAGTTTGTAATCTTTTTGTTCCATATGTAACAAGTATGTTACAATCATCCATTTAAGCTTATTGTGACGATTTAGCTTTAGGATATGAGCCTAAAATCTTGATGAACACTGCATACTTCTCCAGCGCGTTCAAGGCTTCAGCACATCGCTTCTCAATGCGGTGCCCTTCAAAATCCAAGTAGAAGTTGTATTCCCACGGTGTTTCTTTGGTGGGTCGGGATTCAATTTTGGTGAGGTTAATGTCTCTTTTGGCGAACTCGCCTAGTGCATGGTAGAGTGAGCCTGGCTTGTGGGCGGCTGAGAAGATTATGCTGGTTTTGTCTTTACCCGTTGCAGGCGAATCCTCTGTGGACAGGACGAAGAACCGTGTGTAGTTCTCAGGGTTGTCCGCGATGTCTTTGGCGAGGATGTGCATACCGTAGATGTTGGCTGCTCTTTCGCTTGCAATCGCCGCAGCGTTGTTTAAGCCTTTTTCCTTGAGCATCTTGACGCTGCCAGCTGTGTCATATGTCGGTATGAGTTCGCGTCCAAACTCCTCTAAGAAAATTCGGCACTGTGCCAGCGCTTGCGGATGTGAGTAAACAACTTTGATGTCCGCCAAAGCAGTATTGGGGTTTGCGATGAGACAGTGTTCGACTTTGACGATGACTTCGCCGCACACTTTCAAATCATACTTCAGGAAAAGGTCATAGTTCTGAGTCACACTGCCCTCCAAGCTGTTTTCAACGGGGACGACGCCGTGCTGGGTTTCCTGAGCGCATACGCTGTCAAAAACGTCCTTGAAGTCCTTGCAGGGTTTAACCTGTGCGTCGGCTCCGAAGAACTGGAAGACTGCATTTTCGCTGTAAGCGCCTCGTTCGCCTTGGAAGGCTACTTTCACTTTTTGTTTCCCTGCTTACGACTCTTAAGCAAGCACTTGTTTATACCGTTTATCATTGCTTCAACACTAGCCATTACGATGTCTTCTCTTGCTGCACGTGCTGAAACAATGTTGCCTTTTTCGTCCTCGACTTTTATGACTACTTCTGCTACGGCGTTTGAGCCACCTGTGATTGCTTCAAGTCGGTATTCGCTGAGCCGTATATTTTCCAGGTTATTAGTTAGTTTTTGGATGGCTTTTAAAACAGCGTCAACTGGGCCTACGCCTGTTTCTGCTGCAATGTACTCTTTTCCGTCCAAAGTTAGCCGTACTGAAGCGGTTGGAATTACTTTGATGCCTGTTACGACGGCTAGGTCGCATAAGTCAACGATTTTTTCTTCACCTATCACTTCGCCCATGACTGCAGAGGTTAACGCAAATAAATCAGCGTCCGTCACCATCTTGCCCTTGTCGCCTAGTTCTTTGACGCGTTGGACAATTTCTTTTATTTGCTCTTCGCTTGGGTGGATCCCTATCTCTTCCAGTTCAGCTTTGATGCCGCGTGTTCCAGCTAGTTTTCCTGCAACTAATTTTCTTGTGCGCCCGACCAACTCTGGGTCTATGGGCTCAAAAGTTAATGGCTTCTCTGTTACGCCACGAGTATGAATGCCTGACTCATGTGCAAAAGCGTTTTCGCCCACAATTGCTTTGTTAGCTTGCACAGTTATGCCGGTTAACGACGAAACCAGTCTGGATGTGCCGTATAATAACCGTGTGTTTACGCCTGTCTTGTACTTGTAAATCAGATGCAAAGCCATAACCACTTCTTCAAGCGAAGCGTTGCCCGCACGCTCACCTAACCCGTTGACAGCAACGTGCACCTGAGCAGCCCCAGCTTCAACAGCGGCTAAGGAGTTTGCAACTGCCAAGCCAAAATCATCATGGCAATGCGTGCTAATGGGAACGTTAACTACATTTTTTAGTTTCTCAATGAGTTTGATGGTTGTTTTAGGAATCATTATGCCCACGGTATCAGGAACGTTTAGAGTGTCCATTCCTGCTTTCTCTGCTGCTTGGCAAACGTGTTTTAAGAAGGGCATTTCTGAGCGCGTGGCATCCATTGGCGAAAACTCGCATTTGAAACCATGCTTCTTAACGTACTCAATAGATTCCACGGTTGAAGACAGCACTTGTTCAGGTGTTAAGTTCACGGCGTACTTCATTTGCACAGGCGACGTAGGAATAAAAACATGAATTAGGTCAACGTCACAATCGATTGCTGCATCAATATCGCCTTTTGTTGCTCTGGACAAAGCGCAGATTTCTGGTTCTAACCCAGCTTTTGCAATCTCTTTGACAACTTTTTTTTCGCCTTCTGAGGAGCTTGGAAAACCTGCTTCGATAACGTCGACGCCTAGCTTGCTCAGTTGGCGTGCAATCTCAATCTTGTCGTCGGCGGTTAAAGATACGCCGGGTGTTTGTTCACCATCTCTTAGGGTAGTGTCAAAAATACGGATACTTTTTGAGGTTTTATTGTTCATTTTTTCAACCAGTTTTCACTGTTAGGGCTGCAGCAATGGCTTCTGCCATTCCCACGGTCGTGGTGTTGCCGCCGCAGTCTGGAACAGTTTGACCGTTACGTAACGCGTATATTACCCCATTCTCTATTGCCATGCCTGCCTTGATGCATTTTTTATCATTGTATTTTTCGCCAAGCCAGTCCAGCATCATTTTTGCAGCTAGTATCATTGAGATTGGGTTAGCAGTATGTTTTCCTGCTCTGTTTGGTGCTGAACCGTGTATGGGTTCGAAGAGTGCAAAGTTGTCGCCTATGTTTGCGCCTGGAGCCATACCTAACCCGCCGATAAGTTGGGCTGCTTCGTCTGATAAGATATCGCCAAACATGTTGCAGGTGCAAAATACATCGAATTCTTGAGGCTCTTTTATCAGACGCATCGATGCTGCATCAACATATAGCTCGTTGAAGGCGATGTCTGGGTATTGTTTTGCTGTTTCGCGGCATATGCTGGCGAATAATCCGTCGGTTACACGCATAACGTTGGCTTTGTGTATGGCAGTTACTTTCTTTTTGCCATTTCGCAAACGCGCAATTTCGAAGGCTTTTTTGGCTATGCGCTCGCAATTCTTTCGGGTAATTACTCTTAGGCACAGAGTTGTGTCGTTGCCTATGGTGAATTCTAAGCCTTTGTAAACATCCTCAGTGTTCTCCCTAACAAACATCATATCAATGTCGGGTCGAGCGACAGGCACGTTAGGATAAGCCTTCAATGGACGCAAATTGGCGTACAAATCAAACATTAACCTGAGTTTAACTATGACGTCGGCTGCGCTTTCGCCTACAGGTCCCTTTAGGCAAGCGTGGGATTCTTTGATTTTTTGCACTGTGTCTTCGGGTAGTGCGGCGCCTCTTTTGGCTAAGGTTGCGTCGCCCGCTTCAGCCTCAATAATTTGGAGATTTAATCCGAATTTTTTCTGTGCTGAGTCTAGGACTTTTAGAGTAGCTTCGGTTAATTCTGGTCCTATGCCGTCGCCTGGGATTAGGGATATTTTGTATTCTGTCATTTTTTGTTAATTCTCCTTCTCAGGTTTTCGATTAATCCACCATCTGCTAATATTTCAATTATGAATGGTGGCAGCTTGTCTACTTGAAAGCTTTTGCCTTTTGAAATGTTTTCTATCTTGCCAGCTTCAATGTCCACGGCTATTTCGTCACCTGTTTCAACAACAGCCGATATGCCTTCGCATTCGATTACTGGTAAGCCGATGTTAATGGCGTTTCGGAAGAAAATCCGCGCGAAAGATTCTGCTAACACGCATTTTACGCCTGCGTACTTTAGAGCTAATGGCGCTTGTTCTCGGCTTGAGCCGCATCCGAAGTTTTTGCCGCCTACTACAATGACGCCTTTTTTTGCCTTTTCAGGAAACTTTGGGTCTAAGCTTTCTAGGGCATGTTTTGCTAACTCGTAAGGGTCAACCAATACCAAGTATTGCCCTGGCAGAATAACGTCTGTGTCAATGTTGTTTCCGAATTTTATCGCTGGACCTTTGATTTTCATATTCATGCTTTTGCCTCCAGTTTTCTCGGGTCAGTGATTTTGCCTGTGACGGCTGAAGCAGCTACCGTTGCTGGCGAAGCCAAGTATACACTGGCTTGAGTGCTGCCCATTCTTCCGATAAAGTTCCTATTTGAAGTGCTTACGCAAACTTCATCTGCCGCTAATAATCCAATGTGACCGCCTAAGCATGGACCGCACGCCGAACCACAAACTATTGCACCTGCATCAGTGAAGATTTCCAGTAAGCCTTCGTTTAACGCTTGCTTGTAAACTTCTTGTGAAGCTGGAATCACAATTGCCCTAACATTGTCTTTTACACGTTTGCCCTTTAGGACTTGAGCGGCTAAGCGTAAATCTTCAATTCTGCCGTTGGTGCATGAACCAATAAACGCCTGCTCAATTGGAACGTTGCCTACTTCTGAAACTGGCTTAACGTTATCAACCGATGATGGACAAGCAACTTGTGGCTCCATCTTTGAGACATCAAATTCCACTGTCCGCTCGTAAACTGCGTCTTTATCACTTTTCAATGATTCAAAGTTGGGCAATACTTTGCTGGTTCTGCCTTCTAGGAACTTGCGAGTTGTTTCGTCAGGTTCGATGATGCCGTTTTTGGCGCCCATTTCCACAGCCATATTGCACAGCGTCATTCTCCCCGCTATACTCATGCTTTTTATTGTTGGACCAGTGAATTCAACGCTTTTATATATGGCACCATCAACTCTCACGCGTCCAATTATTGATAGGATTAAGTCTTTTGGTGTAACGTACTTTTGAAATTGCCCAGTTACGTTTACTTTAATCGCTTCTGGCACTTTCAGCCAAATCTTTCCAGTAGCAAAGACTGCTGCTGCCTCAGTTGAGCCTATTCCTGTTGCGAAAGCGCCGAAGGCTCCGTAGGTGCAAGTGTGGGAATCAGCACCTACGATTACTGTTCCAGGAACCACATGCCCTTTCTCAGGCATGACTTGGTGGCAGATTCCGCCTCTGCCTATGTCGTATATGCGTAGTTTTTGGTCTTTGGCGAATTGGCGCATGGTCTTGTGCAGTTCTGCCGCTTTAACAGACTCAGCCGGCACCTGGTGGTCCAGAATCACCACTACTTTTTGGTTATCCCAAACTTTTTCTACTCCTATTTTTTTGAAGGCTTCAACGGCTAAAGGTCCAGTTAAATCATGCACCATTATCATGTCTACGTTTGCGTCCACAATTTCTCCTGAGTGCACGACTTGTTTTCCTGAGGCTTTAGCCAATATTTTTTCTGTAATGTTCATACCTGTTCTCTTCTGTCACAATTAACTATTTATTTTTGATTAATTTACCGTGGAGGTTTCTGATTTTTGAAAAACGGAAAGTTAAGGGTTTCCGTTCGGAGAGACGATTTATTCGTCGATTCTTATTGATTTTGCTCCTCGTGCCAGTGCGGTTATACCTGTTCTTGCAAGTTCAATGACGCCATTTGTTTTCATCAGATTTAGGAACGCGTCAATTTTGTCTGGTGTTCCTGTGATTTCTACGGTTAAGCTGTCGGTTGAAACGTCTATGATTCGGCCTCTGAAGACTTCTACGCAGTTTATGATGTCGGAGCGTTCTTTGGGGCTTGACACACTAACTTTTATCAAAGCCAGTTCCCGCATGACAAAGTTTCCATGCTCTAGCTCCTCGACTTTAAGTATATCAATGAGCTTTGCCAGTTGCTTGATGACTTGGTCGATTGTTTTTTCATCTTCGTTGACTGTTATTGTCATGCGTGCTAAGTCTTTCTTTTCAGTGGGGCCGACGGTGATGCTTTCAATGTTAAAGTTTCTCCGTCGAAACAGGTTAGCTACACTGTGAAGTACACCTGGCTTATTTTCGACAAGTACGGAGATTATTTTTGTTTTTTCATCTTCCATTTAGTAGTCACCCCTCTGTTGTGGTAAACCGCAGCCTGGAGGCACAAATGGCACAACGTCCTGCTCTGAGCTGATAGGCACGTCGATTACAGTTGTAACTTTACTGTTTAGCGCGGTTTTTACGGCTTTTTGGAATTCTTCCATTGATCTTACTCGGAAGCCTTGTGCTCCGTAAGCCTCTGCCAGCTTCACAAAGTCAGGTGTATTTCCCAAGTTAACTGCCATATAGCGGCGTTTGTAGAGCATTCTTTGCCACTGCGCAACCATCCCTAACACCGAATTGTTCAGCACTATGACTGTGACAGGGATGTTCTCCGTTATAGAGCACGCGAGTTCTTGTTCGGTCATTAAGAAACTGCCGTCGCCCGCTATGTCCACTACAGGCCTGTCTGGACAGGCAACTTTCGCTCCTAGCGCTGCTGGAAAACCGAAACCCATTGTTCCCAACCCCCCTGAGCTAATGAACGTTCTCGGCTTTAATGCTTTAAAGTATAGAACTGACCACATTTGGTTTTGACCGACTTCTGTGGTGACTATGGTATTTTCAGGCAGTAATCTTCTAAGCTCCGTCAATAACGCTTTTGGTAACAAGTCTTTGGGCATCTCTTTCAGCAGTGGGCTTAGTTGTTCTTTGGCTTCTTTAACTCGTTTTGTCCAAGTGCTACTTTCGTTTTTGCGCAGTTTCTTCGTTAAGGCAGCATGCAATAGTTTCATAGAGGTTTTGGCGTCGCCAACTATGGGCACGTTGACTTCGATGTTTTTTCCAATTTCTGCAGCGTCAATGTCTATGTGAATCTTTTTGGCGTTGGAGCAGAAAGTGTCCAAGTTTGCTGTGGCGCGGTCAGAGAATCTTGTTCCAACAGCCAACAGCACGTCAGCTTCACCCATCAGCTTGTTTGCTGCTGGGTTTCCATGCATTCCGATGCTTCCAACTGATAAGGGATGGCATTCAGGGAATGCGCCTTTGCCCATCAAAGTTGTGGCTACTGGTGCTATTAGCAAATCTGACATTTCCATGAGTTCATCTGAAGCGTTGGAGATTATGACTCCGCCTCCCGCCAGTATAATTGGTTTCTCAGCTTTTGCAAGTAGATTAGCTGCTTCGCTGATTTTTGCTAAATCTGGATTGATCGTGGGGTTGTAGCCTCGGGCTTCAATTTTGTCTATGATTCCTGTCTCTACATCGGCGGTTTCAGCTTGCACGTTTTTCGGTAAGTCGATTAGGACTGGTCCTGGTCTGCCTGAGGAAGCTATGTAGAATGCTGCGTTAACCATTGGTTGGATTTCAGCGATTGTTCGTGGCTGATAATTGTGTTTAGTAATTGGCGTTGTGATGCCGATGATGTCTGCTTCTTGGAAGGCGTCTTTGCCAATCATGTAGGAAGTGTTAACGCCTGTTGTTGGAACCTGACCTGTTATAGCTATTATTGGTGAGGAATCCATGTATGCGTTTGCTATTCCTGTGACTAGGTTTGTAGCTCCTGGCCCTGATGTTGCCATGCATACTCCTACTCGCCCGCTGGCTCTGGCATAGCCTTCGGCTGCGTGAGCTGCTCCTTGCTCGTGTCTGCTGAGTATGTGCCTGATTTTCGTGTTGCCGCATAATGCATCGTAGACAGGCAGTATTGCTCCACCTAAGATGCCGAATATAACGTCCACGTTTTGTTGTTCAAGGGATTCTAAGAGCACTTTTGCCCCAGACATTTTGGTCATTTCATTGCTTCTCCTTTTTGATAACTATACTCTCGTCCAAAGAAAGATTGATTTGAAAATTTTCCAATGGATGTTTCAGAGGGTTCCCTGGAAAAATCAAAGAATAAGTACCCGACGATTCCAGCTATTGAGGTGACGATCCCTCATCTTAATTCCTCTTGAAATTCCATGTTCCTTAAAAGTAACCATTGTACAAATAAAAAGTTTACGGTGTCAGTCTCATTTGTTTACAACTTTTTGTTAATAATTAACTTGTCGAAGCCAACCTACAACCTTCTTTCCAAGAAGGGAGGATAAAGACGGCTACAGAGCAGATTTTCCCTGAATAATTAGGTGTGTTGATAAAAGCACTTATAACCCGCCGTCTCTTTTTCCATATCTGTGAAGAAGTATGTGTGAATTTAACGTAATCCTCAATGGAAAAGTGCAATTCAAGGATGTAATTTACGTTAAAGTTGAAGGCGATAACGTTACAGTTAAGAATATTTTGGGTGAAGGTAAAGAGTTTAAAAATTGCAAGATTGTTGAGGTTGATGTTAACTCTACAAGGCTTGTTTTATCTACCTTAAAACCTTAATCATCCGCACTCTAGGTAACTGTTAAGCGTTTAAATGGTTAGTTATTCAGATGTTGAAGGGTGACATATCAGAGTTCCATATGCGTTTTGAAAATTTTCTCTATGCGTTGTCTTTCAGGTGATATAAGCTTCATTTGTTTACCTTCTAAGCCGTCTTGTTTCTGTTAGGATATCAGTTTTGCTAGTAGTCTTTTTAAGCTAAATCGACTATCTAAAATCATGACTAAATACTGGCTTCTGTCAATTCCTCGCGGGAATATTGAAATTATTGTTTCGAGCAAACTAATCGGGAGGTAAATCAACCAATGCATATGAACGTTTTTTCAAGAAAAGGCTTCCAGGCTGAGATGAAATAATGCCGCTTAACGAGATCATCGTGAAAGCGCCTGCCACAAGCGCTAATATTGGGTCAGGCTTCGACGTCTTCGGATTAGCCTTGGAAAAGCCAAGCGATAAAGTCACAATGGTTCAGACAACAGCGGGTGTGAAAATCCAAGTTTTCGGCTTCTCAGCAGAAACCATCTCTGCAGTGCCTGAGAAGAATACAGCAGGCGTTGTCGCAAACCTAATGTTACAGGAGTTCTCGCTGAAAACAGGTCTCAGTATAACGATTGAAAAGGGCATTTGGCCGAGCAAAGGCTTAGGCAGCAGCGCAGCTTCAGCCGCAGCCGTGGCGTATGGCTTGAATCACATGTTTAACCTCAACCTGAGCAACGAACAGTTAGTTCAGTTTGCCGCCAAGGGCGAAGTTGCCTCCGCTGGATATGAACACGCGGACAACGTTTCAGCCGCCGTCTTCGGAGACTTCGTCATAGTAAAATCGTACAATCCAATGGAAATCATTTGCTTAAAAGCGCCCTCAGACATGGAATGCTGCGTGGCTTTCCCGCATATTAATACACCAACCAACAAGACTGAGAAAGCCCGTTTAGTCGTGCCCCGAACGGTTCCCTTAGAAAAACTCATTTATAACATCGGACAAGCTGCCGCCATGGCAAGCGGCTTCGCTACAGGCGACGTAGAACTTATTGGAAAGTCAATGCATGACTCCATAATTGAGCCAGCCAGAGCTTTCCTAATCCCAGGATACCTGAAGGTCAAAGAAAACGCGTTAAACGCTGGTGCATGCGGAGTAACTATAAGTGGCGCAGGACCTGCGATGATAGCGGTAGTTAACAAGAAACAGAATGTTGCAGCTAAGGTTGCAGTAGCCATGAAGGAAGGATTCAAGTCTGCTGGTTGCGAGGCAACAGCTTTCGCCACAAAGCCAGGCAAAGGCGTATGCATAATAGAAAAGTGAAAAAACTGACCAATCAAGAGTGCGCGCGAGCGAGAAAAACTCGACTCTTCGGGTGATGTCTCCACGTGGGGCGGGTTCAAATCAACCCAGCTTTCCAATTTATTTTTCATTGAATTCCTGAAAAAATTTAAACTGAAATCAAAACGAATACCTTTACAAACCCTAAACCAAAAAATTAACCCAAAACAAACGCGACAAACCGTGGGAGGGGAGGGGACTACTATTTACTGACTACTTCTACAGGTAAAAAGGTGCCAAGTTGAGTCTAAGCCTAAAGCAACCAGCAAAGTACAGCCAGCCGTTAATTAAACCGCAAAGAATACCAATGTTGATACATCGCGAGAGACTCACTAAGCCGATTAGTTAATGTTGACAACTGTTCTAAGACTAGTTGGTCGCTTAACGTTTTCTGGCTTTATATATTCTAAAATCAATAGGTATTGGTTGCCAGACTAATTGGCAAGGAAACAGCAAATGAGTAACAGGCAAAAGTTCGAGCAAGATTTAACGGTCCTAGTATCAAGGTTGACAAAGGATTCTGAAAAAGAAACGGAAAACAAACTAAACATGCTAAAAGACTGGCTGGTAAAACTGCAAAAAGAAAACATTTTAAAAATCAACCATTCCGTGATGGAGCTTGTTTGCGCCAAATACCTAATTCAAAAAGGCTACGAAGTTCAACTTGAATATCCGTTAAACGAAATTTTAACCTGTGATTTGTACGCCATAAAAGGCTATGGAAACCTAATCGTTGAAGTAGAAACTGGTTATATTCCTCCTGAAAATGCTTTGGCGCCATTAACTTACACTACTGCAAGGCTGGCAAGCAAGATAATAAGGTACAGTAGTTTCGCAGGAAAATTCGCGTTAGGCGTACCACCCCACTATATTCTGCCTTTTCCCCGTCCGCTGGCTAAACCTCCAAGAAACCGAACAGACCCAGAAATAATGCAGATAAAAAAGCTCTGTGATGCATACTACCATAAACCGCCAGTCACCATTGAAGAAATAAGAAATGCACGCATACATGAAATCTACATAATCGATGTTGACCGAGCAAAAGTCCAGGAAATCGACCCTGAAGCTTACCTCAAAAGAGCCATGCAAAAAGGCATCGTTTACGATTACCTGCCACCACAAACTGAGGAGCAATAGAGCCAATTGTCATTTTACGTTTACATTTTACTATGCAGTGATGGAAGTTTCTACACAGGCTACACCAAGGACTTAGATGCAAGAACAAAACTGCATCAAAACGGCAAAGGCGCAAAATACACAAAAGCACACAAACCCCAAAGGCTAGCTTACGTTGAACTGTTTGATTCAAGAAGCAACGCGATTAAACGTGAAAGGGAAATAAAGAAGCTAAGCCACCAACAAAAAATTTACCTTGCCAGTTCTCAAAACAAGAAATAAACTTTTAGAAAAGATTCATAAAACTATCTAACTAAACAACTTTTGGTTATATTATGCCAGCAAAGAAAACATGGCAAGAAAAACTAAACGACAGCAAATGCTACCCCAAAGTTGAACAAATTAATGGCAAAATGACCAGAAAATGGGGCAAAGGCACTTTAGTAATCCAGATCCAATCGAAGTCAGACCAGTTAAATCAAAAGAGGCAAGAAATATTTTGTTAAGGATTATCTTAAGGCGGTAATCCCTTTAGATAAGCAGGGTCAACACTGCTCCTGTAATCACTGGCACTAGCACATTATCATTCACTGGCAGAGGAAGAACTTCAATGGTCATAGCGATTGCTGCCCCAATAAAAGCTAATAACGGCGAAACAAAAAACGTGCCAGCTAAAAACGCAAAAAAGAAACCAGCTAGCGAACCTTCCCAAGTTTTCCCTTTGTTAAATGGTAAAGACGTTGAAATAAAACCGCCAAAAAGGGAGGCTACGCTATCGCCTAAGCAAAACATAGCGATGGCGGCATAACTTGCAGGATGAGGAAACACAAGCAAAGTAAACAAAATACCAAAAGCAAAGTACAATGGCGCTGCTGCAAAGCCATTCAATTCTGATTGTGAGGCAGCATGGCGTGTAATCGCCGAAATGAATGAAAATTCTCTTCCTTCTAAACGCCAAAGTTCCGATATAGAATATATCAATGCTATCGTGAAAATTAAAACGCCTACTGTGGGAACACCTATTAAAGTGGCGATAACTGGCATAAAAAATCCGGAAGCATGAATATCTTCTCTTAGAAAATCGTTTGTTGACGGAAAAGAACGTTTATGTGGTTTCCCATCAATAATGGGCAAGATTGCAGAAAGTGTGCCATTCACTACCCTGTCAGCTTTAACTCTTAAAACAAAATCGGGATTAAAACCAATTTTCAACATTCCAGATAAAAAGATGCAGTTGTTGTTTCTGTCATCAGCGACAACGATGCAATCGCTTAAACGTAAGCCTTCAGCAGTTAAAATTTGCGATAAAATTTTCAGTTTCCCCTCCGGCTCAATAGCGTCACCCCAGATTTTACCGGTCAACTTGCCATCTTTGGTTTCAACTTCAATGCCATAGGCGTAGTCTGCACCTACAGCGTCAGCCAATTTTTTAACAATAACTGTTGGCAACCCAGAACTAATCAAGGCAATTTTGCAGTTTCTCATTTTTATTTGAGAAAAAATGTTTTGCAAAAAAGGTGTTGAAGGAATTTTTTCAAAAATTAAAGTTAAAGTTTCAAGTTTAACGCCTTTTGATTCTTTAAAAATATACCTCAGCACCGATTCTAACTTTAAAATGCCTGCTTCATAGAGAAAACCGTAAAAAAGGAGCTTGATCAGCTTAATTAAGCCTAAGCTTTTTCCTACTTCGAAAAAGAAGCGGTTTTTCGGAATAAGAACTCCTTCAACGTCGAAAACTACAAGCCTAGGTTTCTCTATAGTAACCATTTCGCTCTAAACTCACGAATGTGTGCTACTTGAAGAGAAAATGGTAACTTGCTAAAGATAAATTATCCTGTCGGGGGCAGATGTACGCCCATTAAATTGACTTTTTGGGGGCTGAACATTATCGCGGAATAATTGACAGCAGGCATCCCAAATAGAGGAGTAGACCCTGTCCACTGGATTCAATTTTGCTTGAGAAATTCACTAGCTAAATTGATACCCTACCCCGCCTTCCCAATTTTCGATAACCATAGAAACTTGTTATGCTCAAGCCTACCGGGATCTACTAGATGCCTCCAATATGCTTCAAATACTTTAAAGAGCGCACTTGAAAAAAGTAAAAACGGCATACTGAGGTTTTCAAAATTGAAGTTGGAAAACCGTATGGGACACTTGTATTATATAATTTATATATACATGGTGCGCAATCAAGATATCGAGGACAGTTTGGCATGGCTTGGTACGATGACCCAGTAACAGTCACTGCGGTAGCGGTAGTGATAATCATCGCCTGCGGAATAGTGATTTTTGCCATGAGAAAACTGGGAAATAAACCCCGGCAGAAAAAACCTCAAAAAACAGATAAGGATTCACTCCTTGAATATGCAGGTTCACCCTTCAGAATCTCCAAAAGCGTCCAAACAACAACAGCTTCTAACGCAAAAGATGAACTGCGGATGCTCGATTTAGAAAGAGAGATTTTGAGCGATGCAATTCGCCGCTTATATGAAGCGCAAGCAGAGGGAAAAATCTCGGAGGCAGAGAGAGAAAAGCTTGCCGCAAGCTACAAGGCTAGAATGAATTCTATTAAAGAATCCATTTCAAAAGATGAAACAATAGTTGCGTTGCATGATCTTGAGGGGATGCAGGAAGATTTAATGAAGCTTTTCAGTGAACGCTTCGGAGAATTAACCTCGAAAGTTGAAGAGCTTAGAACGAAGATTGATGTTAAACCGATAAGAGAGATACCTGTAAAATTACCGACTCAAATGCCAGTTTCGCAGATAGAAAAAATTGAGGGTGAGGAAGAAGAAGAGGAGGAAGCAGGTGAAGAAAAGCAGAAAAAGAAGCGGAAACTTCCAGAAGAAAAGCCTGATGCTAAAACTGAAGCTGAGAAAAGGATTGAGTCGATTAGAAGTGAAGTTGAGAAGGTTTTAGATAAACTGGGGCAGATGGAAATTGAAAGCTAATCTTGACCCAATTCAAGCGGCAAAACAGAAAGCAGCCTTAGAAGCGGTTAAACATGTTAAGGACGGCTTTATTGTTGGTTTAGGAAGCGGAAGTACTGCCGTGTTTGCCATAGAAGCAATAGGCGAAAGAATAAAACGTGAAAAACTGCGTGTTATGGGTATTCCTACTTCTTATCAAGCCTTCTTGTTAGCGGTTGAATGTCGTATTCCGATTACAACTTTGGACGAACATCCGCAAATAGACGTGACCATTGACGGGGCAGACCAGATAACTCCTGAATTATTTTTAATCAAGGGTATGGGTGCGGCTTTGGCGAGAGAAAAGATTGTTGCCGCTGCCTCTAAACTTAACATTATCATTGCTGATGAGAAGAAAAAAGTGAAAGTGCTAGGTGAAAATAACCAGTCTGTGCCGATAGAAGTTTTGCCTTTTGCAATTTCACTGGCCAAACGAAAAATTATTGATGCGGGTGGAAAGCCTGTTTTGCGCGAAGGAAAAGGAAAGCTTGGTCCGGTGATAACTGATAATGGAAATGTCATTTTGGATTCTTATTTTGGTGAGATAGCTAAACCGGCAGAGTTGGAGGTAAAGTTGAAGATGATTCCCGGCGTTGTAGAAACAGGTTTTTTTGTTGGGTTAACTGATATTGCTTATGTTGGAACAGTTAGCGCTGTAGAGAGAATTGAGAAAATAAAGTTTTAAGCAAGTGCATGTTTAGCTCTTGTTTTTTCTTTTTTAATGCTTTTTACATCAAAAAACAGATTTTTCTATGTTGAAAAGCACTGTTCTGCATGTAAAATGCGTGGTCTTCGTTCTATGCACATCTATGTTGAATCATATTTGGGGCATATTAGAAGCATCTAGTAGACCGGGTAGGTAGGTTGAGCAAAAACAAATACCCTTAAGACAAAAAACGAGAGCTAAATACATACTTAAGAACAATTTTTAGCGTGCATGGTTGTTCCGAAATTGGTGAAAAATGGTGATGATTCGCCTTTTTGCTACCTTACTCATTGGGCAGTTCCGTTCAGGGTTCATGCTTTAAAATGAGACTTAAACGAAGAAATATGACTTTTAACCATTTTAAACCATTTAAGGAACACGCATGCGCGCTAGATAAGGTGCGAGAAATCAGAGATGAAATTGAGCGGGGGGTCAAAGAGTTATTGGTTGAAAAATAACTTTTCTTGAGATGTCAATATTTTTCCGCAATATTGCAGTTGCTATGCCTGATAACTGCCTTAGTTAGGTTGAGGAGGTTGATCGGAAGGTATTTCAAATGTTTTCTTTGGCTTGTGTATCTGTGAAGTCATGAATTGTTGATTCGTGGATCCATGAGTCAGGGTTTTTATATTTGAATGTTGGTGCCATGGTGGTGAGTCTTTCTGATTCTTTTGCTTCGAAGCAATATATGATTTCGATGAGGGTTTCTCGGTGTTTTTGTTTTTGCTCTGCGAAGGTTTCAAAGATTTTCTTGAAATTGCTTAAGTTTAATGCTAACTTTGAAAATTCATCGGCTATATTTTTAAGTGCAGGGGATTGCAGGTAATTGGTGTAGACTTCGCTGAGTTGATCCTCTAGGTTAGTTAATTCTTTTAGTATTTCGCATGAAAGTTCGTAATTTAGGTTGTTAGTTTTGAATAGTTTTTTGGTAAACTTGGAAATATTGTTCGCTATTTCTAACAGGTTCTTTTTGCAGTTAATGTTTTCTGTTTCAGGCAGGTCAATATAATCAAGTATTCCCTGAATGATTTTTGCGCATTTTAGGCTGTCATATGCTAAACATAAAATAAAGCTGCTTTCAGGAGGATTGATTTTCTTGGATAACGCTTCATAAAGTCTAAAAGCTTCGATTTCTATGTTGTTTAAGCATTTTAAAGACTGTGCGCTTTCTTGTAATTTTTCAACCATTTTTCTTTGACCAATGAACACGGTGTCGTGACTATTAATAAATATTATTGATTTTAGCTTATTACTGCCCGTCTGTTCAACACATCTACAATTCAACAACTTTAAAGACTCTAAACGCTAACAAGGCGAAATAGAGACCTTAAAACAAGTCGCTCTAACAAAAAACCCGAATAAACCCTGTTGTCCTTCTATTAGCTAGATTGTGTTCTGCCAAACATTTTGGAGCGGACCTGGATGGGAGAAGGTCAGGAGCTGCGTAGGACAATCATCGTATTGGTTTTCATTATGCCTTCTACCAAGCGGATTTTTTCTATGCACTCGTTAACTTCCGTCACGTTCATACCACTGATAACTGCAACAATGTCGTATTCGCCTGTTACTTCATAGATTGTTTCAACATTTGGGATTGTTTGGATTTTTTTTGAAACTTCCTGTGTTGGATAGGCAGGGTTGGCTGTGAGTAAAGTTATGGCTTGGGCGCCTTCTGCAACACCGATTTTAACCGTGAATTTGCGTATGACTCCTTCGTCACCAAGTGTTTTGATTCTTTTCCTTACAGCGCCTTCAGATAAGCCTACTTTTGCGCCTATTTCGCCGTAGCCTGCTCTTGAGTCATCTTTTAGGAGTTTGATTATTTCTTTGTTTTTCTCGTCCATTTCCTGTCGCCTGAAGGTTATTGCCTTAGGAAAAATTTAACGATTTCTATTCTTGACATTTGAGTGAGTGCGGATTTCGTTGTGTTTACGTGTTTATTGTACGTTTTCCTGTTCCTAAAGCTCTTTTTTCATGCTAAATATTTGCACCAAATGGAACATTAGCAGTCTGAGTTGTAACAAATAAGTCAAAATGTTTAAAAGAAACCCGACTTTATTGAAAAAGACATTTCCGAATATAAAAAAGTGACGAATAAAATGATTAAACCAGTAAATATAAACCCTCAAGAAATGAAGGCCCTAAATAAGGCAAAATGCCCTGACTGCGACGCAGAAATTGATGTTCCAGCAGACACAGAAAAAGGAGAAATCCTGAGCTGTCCAGGCTGCGGACTTGAACTTGAAGTTAAACAAGTAAAAGGCGGATGCGTAGACCTTCAAGAATTAACCATTGAAGGCGAAGACTGGGGCGAATAAGCAGTATCACTACCCAGCCTTCATTATTTAAATCAGTTTTTTGATTAATTTTTTTGGTGGAAGCAGAAAAGCGATGAGCATAGCACTCCTATATGAGCGGTCAGAAAACGACGAAAACGGCATAAAACTAACCGCCCAACAATTAGGCATTGATTTGACTTTTCTGCCATTCCGAAAAATCTCTTTATCAATCTCCAAAGACGGCTTTAGCGCTAAAACCAAAGGCAAAGACTACACAAACATAATCAAAGACACCGTTGTCGTGCTTAACCGCGCGCAAAGCAAAAATCGTCGCCTCCAAGCCTCATACATCATGGAACAACTTGGCAAAAAATCTCTCAACAGCTCTCAAATCGAATTCCTCTGCTACAGCAAACTACGCACATTGCTCAACTTCTGGAAAGAAGGTATCCCAATTCCCAAAACGGTCTACGTTCCATGCGACTCAACCGACACTATGAAAAATGGCAAGGAAATTCACAACGAAAAAGACATAGCAGAACTATTCCAACAAGAAATCCCCCTCACAGAAGGCATAGTCATCAAAGCCGACGCAGGAACTCACGGCAAAATGATCATGCTATCAAAAAACCAAGAAGAACTCATAACCAACATCCAAGAAACAAAGCCCTCAATAATTAACCCTGTTGGCGTAGTTGCGCAGGAACTAATTCAGAAGTGGTTTTACGATTTAAGAATAATAGTTCATAAAGAGAAAGGTAAACAACCGGTTTGCTATCCTACCGCGATGGCAAGAGCCGGCTTTAAGGATTTCAGAACAAACACTTTCTTGGGCAACTTAGTTTTCGGCGCCAAACTACCCAAAAGCATTCAGGAACTTGCGGTGAAATGCGGCAAAACCCTTGGAAAAGGCAGTGAAGCGTGGATTTTCGCTTTAGACGCCATGGTAAACGTTAAAGAAAACAAACAGGTTGATGATGCTTACCTCAAAGCTGAACTCGATAAGGCAGCCAAAGCGTTCACACCTGTCCAAAGGATTAAGCAGGATGACAGTCGCCTAACTGACTTTCAAGCATGGAACAGTAAACTAGAAAAAGCGTTCCAAGGCTACAGAGATAGCGAGCATTACGAAAATATTAAAAAGATAATTGAAGAAAGCGTAGAAAATAATAAGAGTGCATTGATGTTTCATGAGTCGAATTCTTGCCCAGAGTTTTGGGAGAACACTCGGCTTGCAACAGGCTATAATGTGGCGGTTCCTCTCTTGAAGAGTGCGCAAAGCCTAATAGACCATTAACCAAGTAACGAGGAAAAAAAGATGTTGAGAATCGGAATAATTGGCGGTTCAGGATACGTTGGCAGCGAGCTCCTGCGACTGCTGCTTCTTCATCCGCAAGCAGAGGTAACTATGGTTACTTCACGCCAAAGCGTAGGAGAATACGTTTTCAACGTGCATCCGAACTTGCGGGGATTGACACAGCTAAAATTTGTGCCCCAAGATATGGCTGAGTTGCAGAAAAACTGCGACTTGATCTTCACGGCAACCCCCCACGGTGGCTCAGTTAATTTAGTTCCTAAACTCTTAGAGGCAGGCTTAAAAGTAATCGACATGAGCGCTGACTTCCGCCTCAAAAACCCAGCCGACTACGAAACCTACTATGGCTGGAAACATGCCCACCCAGAAATGCTCAAAGAAGCAGCATACGGCTTGCCCGAGCTTCATCGAGAAGAAATAAAAAACACTAAGCTCGTTGCTTGTCCAGGGTGCATGGCAACATCCGCCATTTTGGGCTTGGCACCTATAGTGAAAGCTGGACTTGTTGACAACGACAAAATCGTAGTGGACCTAAAAGTTGGTTCTTCCGGCGGCGGCAGCAAACCCTCCATCTCCTCGCATCATCCGGAGCGGTTTAGCGGAGTGCGACCCTACAAGGTTGTTGGTCACCGCCACATCGCTGAGGTAGAGCAGGAACTTAACGCGTTAACTAATGAACCCGTAAAAATCTCGTTCACTCCGCATACTGTAAACATGGTGCGCGGTATCCTCGCCACTATCTACACTTTCCCCAAACAACCCATAACCAGCAAGGACATTTGGAAAGCTCTCCGCGGGCAATACGGCAGTGAACCGTTCATACGTTTGGTAAAATATCAGAAAGGACCCTATCAGTTGCCTGACCCGAAAGTGACCCTGGGCACAAACTACTGTGACGTCGGCTTTGAGATAGATGAGCATGCAAATCGGCTTTTGCTTTTCTCAGCCCTCGACAACATGACCAAAGGTGCAGCAGGTCAAGGCGTACAATGCATGAACATACTCTTGGGCATAGATGAGACAACTGGGCTGAAGAGTACTGGTTTCCATCCGATGTGATAGCTATGCTGCTTGTAATAAAGATGGGCGGAAGCATACTCAAAGAGGGCGCATCCCAAGATTTAGTCGCCGACCTAAAAGACGTAGCCAAAGACAACAAGGTCATCCTTGTGCACGGCGGAGGCGTAGAAGTCACCGAAATCGCCTCTAAACTGGGCAAAGAACAAAAATTCATAATTTCGCCAGAAGGGTTCAGAAGCCGCTACACCGACAAAGAAACAATTGAAATTTACACTATGGTTATGGCAGGCAAAATCAACAAGCAAATCGTTTTAGCATTGCAAAGCCAAGGCATCCAAGCTGTAGGCATAACTGGCTTAGATGCGGCAACCTTGAAAGCTGAACGAAAAACCAAACTCATCCACATCGACGAACGGGGCAGAAAAAAAGTTATAGACGGCGGATATACAGGAAAAATAACCCAAGTTAACTCTGAACTGCTAAATCTCCTGCTTGAAAAAGGCTACGTGCCAATTGTGACACCTATAGCGCTTAGCCAAGATTTTGAACCCCTCAACGTGGACGGCGACCGAACAGCCGCCATCATCGCGGGCGCACTTAAAGCAGATCGCTTAATCCTGCTCACCGACGTGCCGGGCTTAATGCTCAAGGGCGAGTGCGTTCCAAAAATTAACGCAACTGAGGTTAAAGAGGTCATGTCAAGCATTGGGCAAGGCATGAGCACCAAAGTCCACGCTGCGCTGGAAGCTTTAAACCAGGGCGTCAAGGAAGTCTTAGTTACCGCGGGCACGGGAAATCAGCCGATTAGCTTGGCGTTGAATCATAAGGTTGGTACAGTGATAACCAGTGAATGACAAAGACATAATGGATATTGAAAATCGGTTCATGGCAAATGTTTTCTCCAAAAAACCAATCGTACTAACAAGAGGCAAAGGTGCGCTTGTCTGGGACATAAACGGAAAAGAATACTTGGATTGCTCAAGCAGCTACGGTGTAGCGTTGCTGGGGCATTGTCACCCAAAAGTTGTAGCAGCCATTCAAGCTCAGGCAGAGCAACTTATTACCTGTCACAGCGGCTACTACAACGACAAACGAGCCGAATTCATACAAAAACTTGTGCAGATAACGCCGAAAGGCTTGGATAAAGCGTTCCTTTCAAACAGTGGAGCTGAATCCGTCGAGTGCGCTATAAAACTCGCCCGCAAATACACGGACAAACCAGAAATAATTGCTTTAATGGGCGCTTTTCATGGCAAAACTATGGGCGCATTATCAGCAACATGGGACAAGAAATACAGAGAGCCTTTCATGCCGCTGGTTCCCGAGTTCAAGCATGTAGCCCCTGACAACGCCGATAAAATTCGTGAAACGATAACTGAGAAAACAGCCGCAGTCTTGATGGAGCCAATCCGCGGTGAAGGCGGCGTTCGCGTTCCACCTGACGGTTACTTGCAGGCAGTGCGGCAAATCTGCGATGAAAAGAATGTTTTGTTAATTTTTGATGAAGTGCAAACCAGTTTTGGGCGCACGGGCAAACTGTTCGGGTGCCAAAACTGGGGTGTTACGCCTGATGTTATGTGTTTGGCGAAGCCGTTTGCAGGCGGCTTACCCATCGGTATAACCGTTGCCAAGGAGAACATTATGTCAGCGCTCAAAATCGGTGAGCACTCAACCACTTTCAGTGGAAGCCCGCTGGTTTGTGCCGCAGGATGCGCCGCCATAGATGCGCTTGTAGAAGAAAAACTCACTGACCGAGCAGCCGTTATGGGCAAGTATTTGAAGGCTCAGCTGGAAGGTTTGCAGGCTAAGCATAAAATCATCAAGGAAGTTCGCGGCTTAGGCTTAATGCTTGGTATGGAACTGCGCTACGACGTTCACAACGTAATTCTCAAAGCGGCGGAAAAAGGTGTTTTGGTGCTGGATGCTGGAAGAACCGTGGTTCGACTGTTGCCGCCTTTGGTGATTGAGAAAGAACAGATCGATCGGGCAGTCTCGGTTCTAGATGAGGTTTTTGGGGAAGAGGAAAATGAGCGAGCAAGCAGTACGGTTCCTAACTAACCTTCTGGGCATTTACAGCCCTTCAGGAAAAGAAGAGGACGCAGCCAACTTCTTAGCTTATGAAATGAAGCGGATGGGTTTTGAGGTTGGCAAAGACGCCATTGGAAATGTAATCGGCGTTGTCGGCGAGGGCGAACCAGTTATCTTATTATGCGGGCATATGGATACGGTAGCCGGGCATCTGCCGCTTCGGATTGAAGAAGGCAAAATTTACGCTCGAGGCGCCGTGGACGCGAAGGGTCCGCTTGCCGCAATGATTATGGCTGCAGTCTCGGCTGCTAAGGAGCTTGGGTTTAAGGGTAAAATTTTGGTTGCCAGCGTTGTGGAAGAGGAAGCTACCAGCCGCGGTGTGAAGCATCTGATAACTCAGGGAATTAAGGCTGACTACGCTGTTTTCGGTGAACCCAGCGGCGTTGAGAACGTAACCATTGGCTACAAAGGCCAAATCCAGCTCAAAATCGTTTGCAAAACTGAGACGGGGCATTCGTCTACGCCTTGGCTTTACGATAATGCCTTGGAGAAAGCGTATGAGGTTTGGGGACTAATCAAAAACGCTTCTTCTTATCCCTCGTTGGATCCTTCGGAAAGCCCATTTAATGCTGTTACGGCGTGTTTGGTTAAAGTTGCGGGTGGCAGAGCAACTTCTGTTGTTCCCTTTGAGGCTGAGATGAATCTTGACGTCCGAGTGCCAATACAGTTTACCACGGCTCAGGTTTTTGAGCAGATAGAGAAGATAATTGCAAAGTACCAAGCTGCTAATCCAAAGGTTACAGTGAAAGCAACCGTTCTTGACACTGTTGAGCCTTTCGAAGTTGACAAGGCTTCACCAATAGTGCATGTGCTGTCTTCGTCGGTTAGGAAAGTGCTGAACAAACCTGCAATGCTTCTGCGCAAAACAGGCACGGGCGACATGAACATTCTTGGCAGAGCCATGAACTTGCCAATAGTTACTTATGGTCCAGGCGATTCGCATCTTGATCACACTTTGGATGAGCACATTGACATAAGCGAGTACTTGAACGCCATTCAGGTCTACAAGGAGACGCTTCTCAGATTATCGGAACTGCATAATAATAAGAATGGAAATCAACAGGCAACCTAGATTTGTTGGTTTTTTGCAGTAGTTCCGAAAGTGTCTGGCACCTGCTTGGGTCTAACGCTTTTACTTGCTAAGTAGATTTGCAAGCCAACTTAAGGCGGCTTGAAAGCCTTCAACGACACCTAAGAATGTTTACCTGCAGAAGCCTGAGCAATCCAAGCCAAGAAACCACTCAAACTTTACTGCCAGCCCAACTGTACCGTCAAAATGTACCGTCAAAACGTATATAACTATACTACCCGGGTAGGTAGTAGAGCACACAAAGCTAACCCACTTACGGATCTACAGTTCTGCAGAAAATGTTACTATGTATGCTCTCATGCTTGGTATGGGTGTCTTGTTCAGGAATATAACTGAGGAGAAAAAAGATTGAGTTCGGAGGCTGTTAGGGAGTTGGTGGTGGGGGTGGCGGCGGGGGCGGTGGAGGTATCTTTTGGCGTTTTCTAAGTAACATCAGAGCGGCGATGACGACTACAATGACGACTACTGCGACTGCTATGGGCAATATTGGCAGTTGTGGCGTTGATTTTGAAGGTGAGGAGGTGGGCGAAGAAGTAGGTGTTGAAGTAGAACTCGACATGGTTAAGGAATCAACCATTAATGAGTAGCTGGCTATTTCACTTGTCAATTGAGATGTGTCATCTGTGGGTGTTGCAAAAAACCTTAAGGCGTCAGTAGGGGCAAGAGAGCTAGTTAGCTCAACTGTGAAATTCATACCTATAACTGCTCCAGTACTGTTATAAAATGTTGCAACAACCCAGGGATATTGATCCATTTGAGTTCCATTGTTCACAATGGTTCCTATAACAATGTAGCTGCCATTACCGGGGGTGTAAGCAGAGCTGCCACCTTCAGCTGGAATCATCACACCTGAATATTGTCTGGCAGTTGTATCAGTAACGGAAGTAACTATAACTTGGACAGAGCTGACTGAAGAGATCCAGCTTAGGTTGTCTGTGGTGCTACTTGCAGCAGTAAAGTCCAGGTAGAAAGGAGCCTTCTGCCCAGGAAGCGTATGGTACACGAATGCTTGAGTGGTGGTTGTGGCCAACGCCGTTCCGGCGGAGCTGAGAGCGGTGCCTTGAAGAGTTACGTTTTCTATGATGTTTGAACCCACATTCTCAACTTCACCGACGACGATAAAATCGCCAGGTGCTGATGCTAGGACAGTGTTTGAAGGAGCAGTATACCAGCTGTAAGTAAGAACACTGGCTTCAGATGTGGCCGCTTTCACACTTTGCGTAGACAACATACTAAACGCAGCTAAAACTAAAGCTGCTATAATTACCATAGTTATTATCTTTTTCAAATTATCTTCCCTTCGACTTGAAGTAGTTTCTTGATAAGTGCTTTTTTAGTTATTAAGGTTTTCATTTTTATGCGATTTTTGTTTAGTTGCTGTGCTATTGATGGAGTTGAACTCATGGAAGGAAGCGGAAGTTAGGTTTGGGTGTTGTTAATTGATTTGTTTTCGTCGTCTCGAACTGTGTTTGCGATGGCGCGTAACAATGACTTTCCAAAGTTTCCCTCTCAAATGAGGGATGTGAATCCGGTTAACTCGGTCATTGTGACTTCAGCAATAGTGCTTGCACTAGTTTTAACTGGAAGCTTGGTACAGGTTGCTACGCTAACAAGCTTGACGATTTTTGATCTACTACGCCGTGACCAACATTATCGCTTTGAAGTTGCAACCTGAGAAAAATCTCTATCCAAGAATGATTTCGATTGCGGGGCTCATCTCCTGTTTAGGTTTAATGGTGTTTTTGCCGCTGCAACAGTGGATATGGACGGCTCTGCTGCTGGCTTCTGGGATAGTCTACATGATAATAAGAAAAATATGAAGAGCTGCCACTCTACATTTGTCTTCTCGGTGCATGAATTTTTTGAGCGCATTTTTGATCTTCTTTTCGTCTTGCTCTACATGAGAAATCAGAACGTTTTTCTTGATTGCGTGTTCAAATAAGGGTGTGAACTGCACTGGAAGCTTTGTTTTCTTAATTTTGCTGTTTTATTCTTTTGTTTGAAGAATTGTTGTATACACTAGCCACCCACACAAGTTTAAAAACAAAATAGTTTTAGTATGTTTGATGGTATTATGAAAGATGATTTTGAATGCCCGTGGTGTGGCTCAAATTTTGAAAACACCAAAGAACTACATTTGCATGCACGTAAACATTATGAGCCTCCACTATGTTCATAATTGCTAAGGTCGTCTGAGCTTCTAGCAGAATTTTCTTTGGGTTGGAATTTTCCAGTTCTCAGTAGCGGACAGGTAAGCTACTGGACTGCCTACTCCCCCATCGTTGAAGGCTTGGAGACTTCAGCTTGTTCGCTGTTTATTCCATGCCAGGTAATTTTATAGCCGAGTTGAGTTAAGGCGCAAGATGCGTCACTTACTCCTTCAGCTTCAATTAGCCTTATTGCTTGGGTAAGAGGTAGCTTTCCTGATTGCTTTAGGCATTCTTCGATTTGATTGTTTATTTGAATCAGCTTTTCTTTACTTACTAGAATGTTGGGCATTGCCACGTAGCCTGGAGGAGGATTAACTGTTAGAACCGCTTTGGCGGCTTCTGTGGAAATGCCGATTCTAGCTGCAAATTCGTCGTAGGAGATAACTGGCTCTGTAAATTTAACTGGGAGGTTCTCTAAGAATTTGATCTCTCTAGCTTTGACTCCTTCGAAAGCGGCTTCTAAGTAACGCAGAATTGATGCGAGGGGGATTTTGTCGTGATAATAAATGAAGTTCAATTGCGGTCGCTTCTCCAGTGCAGCGAGTTTCTCACATGCCAAAGCTTCATCAACTAGCAGAAGCATCTTGACTTCTACTTGCTTTAGCTTTTCTGCTTTTCGCAGTAAGTATTCTTCAGTCCAGAACCCAACAATCTCTAGGTAGATTTTGACGCCGGCTCTTTCAAGGGAAAAATCGGGTATTATCACCTGGGTTCCCGCGGGAACAGGTTCCGGTTCTCTTTTCAAAGTCCAACCGGACTTTACAGCTTGAAACTGTAAAGCAAAGCTCTCTTCAGCGGCACTGTCGTAGGTTGCAGGTGGCAAATTAGGCTTCTTAAACAGCGTGCCATGCTTTTGGCTTTCGATTTTGAAGTTGCAGATTTCGTTTGTGTACTTCCACAGTATCTTTGCGTTGACGGTCCATTCGGGATTGGCGACGATTATGGGAAGAAGCTTAGCTATGCTAATTCCATACCTTTTTGTGAGCTTGAAGAGGCTGGCTGGTCCGTCTATTTTCACCCACAAACCATTATCGCGGAACACCTCATAGATAAGACCCAGTTTTTTCACAAAATAAAACAGGCTCTGCCAGTTGCCAGATGCCGTGAAGCTTAGTTCTGTGGAGTCAAATAGAAGCGTCTGTGACAGGCTAAGATTGTACTGTTCAAGCAGCTCATATGCTGAGGGAGGAGCAAACTTTTCAAGAATTAACTCGTCATCTAAGTCAGCGTACAGATACTCCTCAAAGTTTTCCGTTGTCAGCCCCATTTCTGAAGCGACGGCATCGATTATTCTTTGTCGCTTTTCTGGAGTTATGGGTAAACCAACTTTTTCTGTTGCTTGAAAGATTTTTCTTCTTAAGTCAATGGGGTTGATTTTGCTGTTGCAGGTGAATGTGCCTTTTCGGTCAAGCAGCAAAGCTAACGCCCTAACGAAGCGATACTCGTGTCCTCTGTTCTCAAGGTCAGTGACTACGGTTTTGAGGGCTTTCTTCTTTTCTCCAATATGTTTCTTGTATGCTTCGATGAGGACGCCTGCAACTTCGAGATTGTCATTGGAGAGTTTGGCGTAGCGGGGCAGGATCTCGCCTTTTCTCTTCCACACCACCAGCAGGTTACTTGGAAGCAACTATGATGCCTCTCCAGTTTTTAGGCGTCGCCTGCGGCTGATGCCGACTTCCACGGTTTCCTTGGAGATGATTTCTACTAGTTTGGCGGTTTTGCCTTCTTTCTTTCTGAGGAGCCGCCCTAGTCGTTGCACGTACTCTCGGGTGCTTCCGGTTCCGCCTAGTATTAAGCCGACTGACGCGTCTGGAACATCCATGCCCTCGTCGAGAACCTGAGAAGTAACTATGACTTTGTACTTGCCGTTTCCGAAGTTGGCCAATATTTCGCGGCGCTCCTCCCTTGGGGTCTGATACGTGACGGCTGGAATCAGAAAACGCTTACTAATCGTATAGACTAAGTCGTTGTAGAGTGTGAAAATCAGAATTTTCTCGTCTTTGTACGTTTCAAGTCTTTGGGCTAACTGGTTGAGTTTTGCCTCGGAGTTGACTGCAACTCTTAGGGCGCGGTTTCGAGCGAGAAGTGCTTCTCGGGCATGTGGGTCTCTGCCAGTGGTCATTATGAACCTTTGAAAGTCAGCTGCGCTTTTCAGGACGATTCGTCTCTGGTTAAGATAGTTTTTAAAGACGCTCATCTCTGTTTCGTAGGTTTGTTGTTCTTCAGGGGTCAGTTCGACTGATACTTTCTCGTACGTGTAGGGTGAGAGGTGTTTTCCTGCGAGTTCTTCAATGTCGATAGAGTAAACTGGGTCGCCTACAATCAGTGGAAGAAGTGCATGTCTCTGGTCGCTTCTTTCGTAGGTGGCGGTTAAGCCCATGCGGTAGGGTGCAATGTACATTTCTCCGATTTGCATGTACCCCGGGGAAGCTAAATGATGCACCTCATCAAAAACCAAGAACATAAATCTGTTTCCTAACTGTGCCGCTTGGGAGTAAGCTGAATCATAGGTTGAGACCGTCACCATCCGTATGATGTTTTCGCCTCCGCCTACGACGCCGGCTTCCACGCCGAGGCATTCTCTCACTCGTTTTCTCCACTGGTCAATTAGATCCAAAGTGGGAACGATTATCAATGTCTGTGTTCTGAGGAGATCAATTGCTTTGAGTGCAATGAAGGTTTTTCCGGCTGCTGTGGGCAAAACTAGTACTCCTCTGTTGCCTGCACGTTGCCAGTTGTCTAAGGCCTTGTTTTGGTAAGTTCTCAGTTCCACGTTGCTCTTTACTTGTTCGAGAGGAGGCAGATTTGGAACATCATCTTCGTAGTGGATTCTGCTTTCTTTAAAATATCCCAAGGCGTCCTTGTAGTGGCTAGCCTTAAGTCGGTAACAACCGCTTCGGCTGTCCCATTTACCATATGGAGTTCCAACCTCCCCCTTCAACAGGAGCGTGCCCTTGTCAAACCACAAACGCGGCATAACGACTAATCAAACTTCTAAACAATTAAACTTACGCCAACTTTGTATAGAAAAGTTAATTGCAAAGTACCAAGCTGCCAATCCAAAGGTTACGTGAAAGGGTTCTGTGAAGTCTCCGTTTGGTTTTGGGTTCATGTGAAAAACCGTTTGGTGGAGAGTATAACAAAATTACATATTCGAACTATTTATTTTGAAGGAACAACTATAATTAGTTGGAAAACAATTAAGACATAATGTTTCTGAATGAAATAGGAGAAACTGGCTATGCCTGAATGTGTCGTAAACAAAATACTCACAGTCACTGGTGTTAATGTTATATCAGAAATGGCTACAGGCGATTTAGCTTATCAAGTTAATTTTGGCTATTATGTAGAAAACAAACCAGAAATAATTGCTCGCATTCCTTCTGCCATAAGAGAGAATTTTGTTGGAAAACAGATTGCCTTCAATGAATTATCGTTGATTTTTAAGACTGATAAAGTTCTATATGCTGTTGGCTCAAAATGGAACCTAAAGATTTTCAAGAATGGAAACTTGAGTCTGGTGGCAGCAAAATGAATTTCGCTACGCAATTAGACTACGCTTCTACTCAAGTTTGGGGTGGAAGACAGAATGCTATCACGCCAAAACTGCGAGTATCGCACGAAGATACACAGTCCATTATTGAAGTATTTGACATTTTGGATTTTTCGTTAGGTTCATCTGCTCTTTCAATGACACCCATAAATTCTTCAATGGCATGGACTAAAAAGACCTTGCAACCGACTGAAAAGTCTAAATTGCCATCTGTTGACTTTATTACATTAGATCATATTGATATTAATGGCAAAAAATTGTCGTTTGCTGAGCCTTTTGTCGCTAGTATCTCTTTTAGTGATAATTGTTACTCTTGTCGAAACGAAGAGTTAGATGTAGTTACTATGTCGCCTAAGTTGGAAGATTGTATCAAAGATTTTGAAGAAGAAATTTTGTTTATTTGGAATGAGTATGGCAAGGAAGCCGATAGCAAATTGACAAAGGATGCTAAAGAACTTAAGAAAAGGATTCTAAGTCACATAAAACAATAGGTGCTTTGCACCAATGACCATTCTTAAGGCAAGAGAAATTCTCAATGGTTTGAGAAAGAAAGGCTTTTTCCAGTCCGAGGGCGATCATACTTATCTAATTCTTTATGTCAAAGGCAAGAAAACTTCAATCCATACGAAATTAAGCCATGGAAGCAATGAGATTAATGACTATCTGATTAACAAAATGTCCTTACAGTTAAAATTAGAAAAGAAGAAATTTATAGATTTGATTAATTGCCCTTTTTCTACTGAAGATTACCTAAAAGAATTAAATGCACAAGGATATTGCTTCACATAGTTCTCGATTAACTTTCTTCCATCTCTTTTTTGCTTGCGTTTTGTATCAGCATTTTCCATTTGTTTTGCCCTTCAATCGTTATGCCACATGCTTCGCTTGGAGTTTTGCCGTCTAGTGCTTCGTGAGGTCTAATGTAGTTGTGGAATAGTTGGTAGCCTTGAAGGATTGTGGTGTCTTTGGTTTTTAGTTCTCTCATGGTCTTTTCTCGGTCTCTAATCTCGCCGTTCATTCTTTCCATCTTGTTATTGTTCTTGTCGCCTCTTATCGTAATGTGTCTGACATGTTCGGTTCGAGTTTCTTTCTTCTGTGTCCAAAACTCCCTTTTGTAAGCATCATGATAAGCTGGAAGCCCATCGGTTATGAAAGTCATGGGTTTATTTCCCATCCACTGTTTAGACATCTGCAAAAGTTTCCTTGCATCATGAGTGAATTTAGTCTCTGCCACTTCTTGAGCTATCCAAAAGCGTGTTTCATCATCCATCATAGCAAACAAATACTTCATGTCACCTTTGACTTTTATCCATAGTTCGTCTGCTCTCCAAGTGTCACCTACGTTTGGAGTGATGGTTTCAACATAGTTTTTCATGAGGCTAACATATTTCTTTATCCAGTTAAGAACGGTTCTATATGAAACTTCAACTCCTAAAAGCTTAAGTGACTTTTGAGTGTTTCTTAGGCTTTCACCTGAGAAGTAAAGTTGCATGGCACTTGTGATTGCTTGAGGATTATGTTTCATTTTCTCAAAACCAATCTTGATTCAAAATATACATAGTCAACTCAGCGCACACCGTAGTTAAACACAAAAGAAGGTCAACGGGCAAAGGGGTTGTAGAAACCTAACAGAATCTTACCAAACGAATTTTCCCAATAAAACTTACCAAACGAAGACTTCACAGAACCCGTGAAAGCAACCCTTATATAAATACCGTGGAGAGGCTAAATTGGTTGGGCGACCTTACCCGAAGGATCAACGGGATTTTACAGGGAATAACAGACTTGTGTGGATATTTCCAGTAAAAACAATCTAAACGCAGCCGCTTCTCTGTTTAAAACTAGGCATGCTTTAAGGCTGAACCCGCTCTTTATTCAAAACCGCGGGCTCAAAAGCCTCGGTAGGTTTTCACAGCCAAGGTTTACAAATGATCTCGCGTACTTTCACATCAAAGAAATCCTGAACGTTGGCTGGCTGAAGCACAAGAGCTGTGTCAGCTCCATGGCCCGATCCGCCTATGGAAATCACGTCCTCTTTAACACTTACAAGTCCTGAATCAGCCGCCATCAACGCAATTTCAATCGCCACCTTGGTTCCTTGACCAAAAACGCGCAGCGTGTTCGCAACGATCTCGTCAGATTGGTAAGTGCTAAACTTTCTCCTGACTGCCCGACCTAAGCCCCCAAATGCGTGTGTGGTTGTCAAGATTTTGCCGCCAGCCTTTAGAATGCGTTCCCGATTCTCTGGTGTCAATTCCTGAACGTCCACCCCGCTAAAGCCCGTGCTATGCGTTACCACCACAACATTATAGCCTCTAAACATCTCTGCCGCCTTAACCCCGGTCTCTCCTTTGGTGGAAGCCACAATGACCGACTTGATTCCCAGCTCCTCCGCCCGCTTTTTCGCGACATCCAAAACAGTATTAAGGTCCGTTTTTTTTGCTCCTTTAGGCCCCTGCGCCTTTTCAACTTGCGGCATTACATTTTCACCTAACAGAAAATGACACCCTTAACCAAAATTTAACGTTTACTGAAGCGTTTCTTTGCATTAGCTCAAGCAACATCTTTGTCTTGAACAAAAATTTAACTAACCCTGAATTTTCTCACTCAAACAGCCCAATAAAACCTGCATAGAAATAACATGGTCCGCAAATTCTTATTTACGCCCAAGCACGTAAAGAGCTATCCACAGTTCTGCAAGTGTAACTCCACCCATCGTCAGAGCTGCAAATGCATGGTTAAATAAGATGAGGTAAGCCACCACGTAAGCAGCTTCCGGCACAAGAATCGTGAGAAGCCCTGCAAAGATCTTTTCCGCATCATTAACTATCCCCGCTATTTTACTTCTGCCAACAGAGCGCAGAAAAAGCATGATCTCAAAGATGCTTGCAGAAACTACCGAAATTACCATGAAAAACGGTATCAAAATCGTAAACCATGAGGTCAACGGCTTGAGCAATGCAAGGCAAACCAGGGCAAAAGGTACTGGAACGTAGGTCGCCATCGTTATTAGAGCTTTAGAAGACACCATTCTTTGGGGAGTAATCGGCAAAGTCTTAGCATATTCAATCTCCTTCCCCTCAGAACTCACAAGAGCAAGAGGAACTAACAGAGTAAAAATAGCACCCATAGAAGTAGCCACAATTACCGTTGAAGCCCTAAGCACCTCATAATTCGTCGCCAGAAACGCCACAATCACCGTCTCAAAAACAGGAAGCGCAAAAAAGAATGCAGTGGCTGGGTTCCTCGAAGTGACCCGTAAATCTTTCGTGACGTAGCCTCGCAAAGGACCGCGCGCCTTAATCTGGAAATCCACGGCTCTCAATCTGTCAATTCTCACACCCGCACCTATAGAAATGCGCTTCACCGTGCCTAAACTCCACTTAGCCGAAAACCAAGCTGCTAATGCATAAGCTGCCATAGCAACCGATGCCCCAAACACAGTAACGAGGGGCACACTGGAACCAGACAATTTTGCGATGGCTAGGCCAGCCGAGAACGGATAGACAAAACTAAGCAGAATACCAGATAAAGTGTTAACGCTAAGCAACGCCTTGTCCAAAACAGGAAGAACATAATAAGGCATGCTCAAAAGTAAACCTACCCCCAGAAGCAAGCATCCCCAAACCAAGACGAAAAAACCCCGAAATAGGGTGGTACGCTTCGATCTTCCGCCACGCAAGTAGTTCTTGTGGAAAACTCTCGAAAACCAAAGTGCAACGGCGACAGCAAAAACCGAATTCATCAAAGAAGCACCAAACATCAGCGCAGTAGCTACAGGGGACAATGTGAGGTAAGCCACTAAAACAACCTGACTCAAAACAGAACCAACCACTAGGTAATCTACAGACCTAACAAAAGAAAACAGCGTCACTAATGAAAAGTCATTTGAGGTAATGGGCAGAGTAGAAAGCAACGCTGAGGACTCCGCGCTAACAAAAGAAGAAAGTGTCTGAATTGCGTACAAAGTCATAAACCCAAACGTAATGATTAAACTCAGAGAAACCGAACTGGTCAAACCCAGCGCTGTAGAACCCAGTAAAAGCGACGCAAAAGGAACCACCGAAACTATAAGATTAAACACCGCAACTACCAGTTTGTCAAACTTAGCGATCCGTAACGCTCTTTTGCTTAACTCAACGTCTTCATATGCGTCTCTGTCAGAGGGATTTCTTCCAAAAGCCCCCCACCACATACGACCCCTTTCCTGCGCTAATGACCTGTACACCACTTCTCTATACGGCAGTTTGCTTAAGCGCCAAGCTTCAGTGAGTTTCATTCCCAAGGAATGCCTCCCTAAGCATCCTCGCTGTATCAGCAACCGCAGCTTCCTCATTAGTCAACTTCAAAAAAACCTCCTCCAAAGAGGAGCTCTTGCCCTCAGTTTTACTCCTCAACTGCTCAAGCGTTCCCTCAGCAATCACCTTACCATGATCAATAATTCCAATCCTCGTACAGACGTGCTCGGCAATCTCCATTATGTGCGTAGAAAACAAAACTGCCCCACCCCTTTGGGCGTGCAAAGACACCAAATCCTTCACAATTCGACTACTCCTAGCGTCCAATCCATTCAAAGGCTCATCCAAAAGCAAAATAGGCGGCTGATGGATAAACGAAGCAATCAAAGCCACCTTCTGCTTAAGCCCCATCGACAAAGTCGCTATCGGCGAATCAAAATATTGCGCCAAATCAAAAGCATCCGCCAACCGAGACACCATCCGATTAGCAGCAACCTGATCAATTCTCCGCATTGACACAACAAACTCAAAAAAATCCCTCGGAGACAAACTCTCATATACAATGGGATTCTCAGCCACATAACCAATTCTCGCCTTCACCTCAACTGAGCCGCTAAGGGGGTCAAAGCCGCAAACACTTATCTTACCAGAAGACGGCACCACCAATCCCATTATGACTTTGATGGTCGTGGTCTTCCCAGCGCCATTTGGACCCAACAAACCAAAAACCTCCCCAGGCATTACACGCAAACTCAAATTGTCCAAAGCCAAAAAAGAACCAAATCGCTTAGAAACCCCAGAAACCTCTATCAACGGACTCTGAGCTAAATCTCCAGACAAACCAACATCACACTTCTCAGCGCTTAAAGACGTCTTATAACCGAAATGTCTTTTTTGCTAAAGTTAATCTTTGTGAATTTCAAATTCATATCAACCCACAACACAACACAGGCACGATGTATGCGCGACAAATTTTACTTGCTTAACGCAGGTATGTTGCTTGATAATCTTCATTTCTGTTTAAGAAATAAGGTATCATAAAATGAAACGATAATCCGCAAGCGCTATTTTTTTATGTTTCAGATTATTAAAACGTTTAAATAACTTTTTACAAAAAGCAACCCAAAACAAACAGAACAAAATCCCCTTCTCTCTCGAACAATTAAGCTTCTAGCTGTATTTTCTAAAAATTTTGCTCCGTCTTATCGCTTCTTCTATGGGGAAGCCTATAAGGTTTATCGCTATCGTTTCGCCAATAAGTACTCCTAAGAGACTGATTTCAAGTGGAACCTGAAATATCAGTGAGAGGTATCCTCCAACAATCAAAGCAACAGCTACTGTTTCTGCAACAGTTCCCAGAAACCGCTGAGCACCCCTTCCTTTACGACCAATATACCAAGCCAAAGTGCAAGCAACAAGATTTGCAGCTGCACCGCCAACAATATCAATTATTCCAAGCCCGCCATAAACGTTAGAAACTATGCAGCCCAAACTAAGGCCCAGCGCACTTGGGAGCCCAAAAATCATCGACAGCGGCAACAGCGCATCAGCTACCCTTACTTGAAAGACTCCAAAACTTATCGGCGCCAAAAAAATAACTCCAACCGCATACAAAGCGGCAAAAACAGTAACAACTGCTAATTTTTTAGTATTTAATCTCATTTCATTCAACCCGGGTTTTTTAAGGTAGGTTATATACGGAAACTACCACACTGCCCCCAAGTAACCCTCACAGACTATATTAGCTTAACCCCAAACAAAGAGCAGCGCTAGCGGCCTATCATTCTGGAAAATAACGCAAAACTCACAAGATAAAGGAGCACTGTGGACAAGAAGCCTGCGTTGTTGATGGTTCGGTTGCTTTGGATAGCCCCGCAGACACAAAAACTGACGATGCCTTGCCACTGTCTGAGAGGTCAAAACGAGAACAGATGTCATTCTTGATCAATAAAATGCACGATTGTTTGGAAAATGATTAGTAATCAGAATTGCGGCTTAATAATCCTTATAGTCTCTTCATAGTGACTCTTGATTTATGGAAAAAGCACCAGCGAAGCACAAAGAGATTTCCCCCTCAGTTATTCCGTTACCCCAAATAGAACTTAACTTAGGTGAAGTCAAACAAAAACGCCTGCACATCCTATATGTTGACGATGATGCCTCTTTCCTAGAGGTTTCTAAGCAGATCCTATCGTTGGAAAGCAGTTTCGAAGTTGACACTGCCGAATCTGTCGAGGAAGCCTGCACTAAAATGGAATCCGCATCGTACGACGCAATCGTATCAGATTACGAAATGCCCATTAAAAACGGGCTAGATTTCCTCATGGAACTCAGAGAACAAAAAACAGAAATTCCATTCATACTGTTAACTGGAAAAGGCAGAGAGGAAATAGTCATCAAAGCGCTAAATCTCGGAGCAGACGGGTACGTAAACAAACAGGGAAACCCCGAGACGGTTTACGGCGAACTGACCCATTACATCCGTCAGAGCGTTGAAAAGAAACAGGCGAAGTCCGCTCTCAACTACAGCGAGAAACAATTAGAAGCCGTAATCATGAACGCTCCAATCGGGATTGCCGCTTCACATTCCGCCAGCAAACTTTTTGAGACCGCAAACGCCACATTCTGCAAAATACTCGGATACACGCAAGACGAACTACGAAACCTAACTTTCAGTGAAATCACCCATCCTGACGACCTCTCAGAAAATGTCGCCAAAGTGGAAAATCTGAAAGCAGGAAGAATCCCTACCTTCAGCTTAGAGAAACGTTACATAAGAAAAGACGGAAGCATAATTTACGGAAAGCTCAACGCAAGCGCATTACGAGATAAAGACGGCAAAATCTCTCTTTTCATAATGGAACTTGAAGACATCACCGAGCGCAAGAAAATGGAAGAAAAAGTCCGAGAAGACCGAGACATGCTTGAGGCGCTGACTCAAAGCATCGGCGCGGGCTTTGTAATCATCAGCAAAGACTATCACATAATATACGCGAACAACTTTATCCGTGAGTACAAGGGAGATTCAATTGGAAAACTGTGCTACACTGTCCTGAACACTCTGAACGCACCCTGCTCAGACTGCGGCGTCGCAAAAATCTTCGCCGGAAAAACTGAAGTAGATTCACACGAATACTTCTCCACAACACTCGAAGGCCGACCTTACTGGGTTGAAATCGTCGCTTCCCCAATCAGAAACAAAAACGGAAACATCACAGCAGCCTCAGAAATCTGCGTGGACATAACTGAGAAAAAACAAAGAGAAAAAGAGCTCAGGGAAAGTCGGGAAGAATTCAAGGCCTTGTTTAATTCAAACCCCCAAGCGGTTGCATACTCTGACGAAAACTTCTGCGTTATCAGCATTAACCCCAAATTCACTGAAGTCTTCGGGTTCACGCCAGAGGAGGTCCGAGGCAAAAACCTGATAGATATTCTTGTTCCCGAAGAACTAAAACAGGAAATGCAGAACAACATCGAAAAAAGCGGTAGCCACGCAGTGAGTTTTCAATCAAAGAGAAAACGCAAAGACGGTTCGACGCTGCAGGTGTTTGTCTCTTTAGCCTCCGTTTCGGTCGGTGACAAAAGAATCGGAAGCGTGACTGTTTACAAAGACATGACGAACGAAGTCGCCGCAGAGGAGAAGATTGAAGCAGCACTCAAGCACTCAGAAATGCTTAACGAAAAGCTCAGCGTAATCGGAAGCTTCACCCGGCACGACGTCCGCAACAAACTGATGACCATCGAAGGAAATGCCTACCTAGTCAAGAAGCACGCAGGCAGCGACCCGAAAATAAACCAATATCTAAACCAGATTAGCCTAGCAGTCACAAACATTACCTGCATACTCGAGTTCGCCAAAAACTACGAATCACTAGGAAGCGAGCAACGCACCCTGACAGACGTGGGAAAAGCGATTGACCAAGCAGCCTCTCTCTTCAGCGAACTCAAAGGCGCCAAAATAACTAACGAATGCAGAGGCTTCAACATACTTGCTGACTCTATGCTGACAACCGTGTTCCACAACCTAATCGACAACTCGCTCAAATACGGCAAAAACCTAACCCAGATAAAAGTCTACCACCGCAAAGAAAAAGACGGATCCGAAAGAATCATCTACGAAGACGACGGCGGAGGCATAGATGAAGAAGCCAAAACGCACTTGTTCGTAAAAGGCTTCGGACACGGCACCGGCTTTGGCCTATACCTGATAAAAAGAACCTGCGACATCTACGGATGGGCAGTCAAAGAGACAGGCGACCTTGGAAAAGGCGCAAGATTCGAATTCGACATACCCAGGAAACGATAGATCAAAAGAGTTCTCCAAAGACGTTAAGCGTGAATTGAACACTTTGCCTGAATTCGATTATGCCAATGATGATTGTAATCTGCAATAGATAAGAAGTGAAGACGCTATTAACATCACTGTGCACCGGCGACATACTCGGCTACTTGATAGCAAGTTACTTAATATTCGGAGCCCTCGCAATACAAGTGATCAGACGCTGCCTTACCGTTTAAGTAGATTTTGAATCGCAGTCCACAACTCCTTCTCCGCCATCGGCTCGAAATCCGGACCAAACCGTTCCTTCGCGATTTCATAAATGGTCTGGTTGATGGGCATTTGCACTCCCACTTTCTGGGCAAGACTCAACATGTACCCATTTAGAGATTCAAGTTCAGTAGTGGCTTTCCCCGCGAAAATGTCCTGCGCCGTGCTATTCATGCCGAGTTCTTCCCGCACAGTGAATCTGTAAAAAACTTTGATGACTGATGCTGGAAGCCTAACGCTCATTCTAATCGTATTCCAAGAAGGGATACTGCCAAGCTTATGCTCCTTGAACCCCGCTGCCTGAAGAACCTGAATCCCTTCCCAAATAATTCTTGCCGACATTTGTGCAATCTCACTGAAGGACCTGTCAGGGACGTTCGGGAAACCGACAAGAGTGGTCAAAACATTCGTAAGGTTAACCGCCAACTTACAGTGAACCGCATCTTCCAAACGGTCCGTGAGCGAACAATCCAATCCAAGCCGAAGAATAGCTGCAACCTCCCGCTGCTCAGACTGTAAATCATTCGCAGGAGTGCCCAGAATTATATATCCATGCTTCTGGTGTCCCACCTTTCCCGGACCATCCCGCCACGCATTGAAACACACCACGCCATAAATGACCTTCGTAAAATATTTGGGAAGAACCCGCTGATTTTCCACACCATTCTGCAGCGCCACAATGATTGGCTGATGAGACCCAAGCTGTTCCCGCAACATCCGCGCCGTCGCGTCAAGGTCATAGTTTTTCACGGCGACAATTATTATGTCAGGAAGGGAGATTTCACTTAAAGACTCGATGACCTTGACTGAGATAGGAACAGCCTTAGCCTCTTCACCTTTAAGGTAAAATTTCAACCCTTGGCTTTTAATTGCTGCTGTGCTTTCGCCTCGAGCTAACAACCATAACCCTTCATAGTGAGGCGCGATCCACCCAGCCACGCTTGACCCAATGGCGCCCGCCCCCACGACCACGAGTTTTTTATCCAGAAGCGACAACTTTCCTCATCATAATAATCCCAGAAACAAATTAATAAGCGCACTGACTTATCCTGAAACCGAATAATGTTTATTGATAAATTATTTTTCTCCAGACTGCTTCTCTTTATCGGCATGTAGGATTCTTTGAGGCCCCTTGACGCGTAGTGACGCCCAGTGACGCATAGAGACAAATCTAAACTCAACCTGCAAACATTCAAGCCCTGCCCCAAAATTAACCTAAAACAACCAGAACAAAATTTAGTCGGCCCTTGAATTTTCTTGCCATTACAGTTTAACAAACAGCAGGCTCATTATGGAAGTAGGAAGATCCCTTTTTGCAGCTTAATTCAGAAAAAGGCAAGTTGGCTGTTTAAATCTTTAAATAAACACTTACAACAACAATCAATAGGTGTAGACAGTGACAAAGAAAAAATCTGAAGAACCAAACACTCATGACGAATGCGTAAGAACTATTGCTGAAGACCTCAAAAAAGACAACTGGCTGGTAAAGGCGAACACCCAAGGCTGGGAAAAACCTTCCGAGATCGGCGGTGTTATTCCGGATGTTTTGGCACATAAAGGTTGCTTAAAACGAATTTGTGAAGTAGTGAATGAAAAAGATTTTGAAGGCAACAGAACACAATACAGAGATTTTAAAAACTACTGCAAAGAATACGACTTTCAATTATATGTCATAGGCAAAAACGGAAAACTCAATCCAATTGACCCAGAAACCTTAACAAAAAAATAAAAACAATAGTAAAAGAGAAGCGATTACCGGAAATTTTTAAACTACGTATTGAATTGGGGCTATGGCAAATTGCATGTTTTCCGCAGGTTCCATTTGAGCGTGATCAAAAAGCCATTCAGAAAGCTTTCTGCATTCGTTGGGTTTACAGGAGAAACTTTTTGCCTTTGCATCCCACTTATGACAGGCAGAGCAGGGAATTTCCGAATTGTTGCTCATAGCAATCATGAATATGTCAGTCTAGAATTGATTTATCTGTTATGAAGCAGCAATTAAGAGCATTTGTACAGATTCAAAACCTCATGAGACTGGATTTTTCTCACTCGAACACTTTAATAAAAACGCGCACAGTAAATAACTGTAACAGGAAGGTATAGTTTTTGCAGCCAAATCAAGTAAACAAGCCAAACAGGTTGATTAATGAAAAAAGCCTCTATCTTCTCCAGCACGCTTACAACCCAGTAGACTGGTTTCCGTGGGGTCAAGAAGCCATAGATAAAGCTAAAGCTGAAGACAAACCGATTTTCGTCAGCATAGGTTACGCCAGTTGCCACTGGTGCCACGTCATGGAAGAGGAATGCTTCAGCGATCAGGAAGTCGCTGCCCTGCTAAACCAATCGTTTGTCTGCGTTAAGGTTGACCGTGAAGAAAGGCCCGACTTAGACGCTGCATACATGGCTGTTTGTCAAGCTATGGGCAGAAACTGCGGCTGGCCACTCAACATACTCATGACGCCCAAGCTTAACCCGTTTTTCGCCGCAAGCTACATACCAAAACATAGCCGAGCCGGATTAGTTGGCATGTTGGATCTTGTTCCTCAAGTCATGCAAATATGGAAAATGCAGCGCTCGCAATTAGAAATTGTGGGAGCAGACATAAAGAGCCGCATAGAAGCAATGGAAAAAAGAACACCTCAAAAAGAACTCGGCAAAGAAGCCCTCCAAGACGCCTACGATCGCTTAACACTGGACTTTGACAACGAAAACGGCGGCTTCGGTACAGCACCCAAATTTCCAAGGTCCCACACGCTCCTATTCCTACTACACTATTATGCGAAAACAGACCAAAAAAACGCTCTAGCCATGGTTGAAAAAACGCTAACGCAAATGCGCCTAGGCGGCATATACGACCAGCTAGGCTTCGGTTTCCACCGATACAGCACCGACAAAAAATGGTTGGTTCCTCACTTTGAAAAAATGCTCTACGACCAAGCACTAATAGCAATAGCTTACACAGAAGCTTTTCAGGCAACAGGCGCTAGACGCTATGCACTCGCTGCCAAAGAAACCCTGGACTACACCCTGCGCGATTTAGCGGCGCCCCAAGGAGGATTTTACTCAGCGCAGGATGCGGACACAGAAGGCGAAGAAGGCAAATTCTACCTCTGGACCATAGACGAAGTGCTCGACACGCTGCCTCCTGCCGACGCTGAATTGGCAGTCCACATTTACGGGCTAAAGCCAGAAGGCAACTTTATTGAGGCTTCTGGGCACCCAAACGGCAAAAACATACTCCACATCGCCGAACTCTTAGAGGAACTTGCACCATACAAAGGCTTAACTCTGCAAGAACTCATCGACCGCCTGTACAGCATAAGAGAAGCGCTTTTTGAGGCAAGAAAAAAACGGGTGTCTCCAGCAATAGATGATAAAGTGTTAACTGACTGGAACGGCTTAATGATCGCAGCCCTGGCAAAAGCCGGCAGCGTTCTCAACGAAGCGAAGTACATTGAAACTGCAAAGAAAACTGCTGACTTCATCCTAAACCAAATGCGCGGCAGAGATGGCGGGCTCTATCACCGCTACGCAAAAGGCGAAACAGCCGTGGAAGGCTTCCTAGACGACTACGCCTTCTTCGTATACGGGCTAATCGAGCTCTACGAGGCAACCTTCGAAGACAGGTATCTCCAAGCCGCATCCGCTTTAACGAAGACTATGGTGACTAAGTTATGGGACGATAAAAACGGAGGTTTCTACCAAACAAAAAACAGCGAAGCCGCCATGCCAAAAATCAAGCAACTGTACGACGGCGCGACTCCCTCGGGCAACTCAGTGGCGCTACGGAATCTGCTATGGCTAAGCCGCTTAGCAGACGAACCCACATACGACACGATGGTAGTCCAAATGACCAAAACATTCGCACAAGAAATAGAGGGCGCGCCTGAAGCGTACACGTTCTTCCTTTCCGCACTTGACTTTCTGATCGGGTCATCTTCCACCGTAGTTTTGGTGGGCGACTTAAAAGAAAAAGACACGCTTGATATGCTGAATGCGCTAAGGAGCCATTATCTACCATCCACTGTTCTTGCGCTTAAGCACCCCAGCAAAGCAGGCTTAAGCTACCAGCAAATCGAAGGCAAAGCAACTGCATACGTCTGCCAAAACCAAACATGCCTTCCACCGACTAACAGCCTCATGGTGATGCTTGAACAGCTCGGGGTAAAACAAGAGAAACATTAAATTTTGAATCATCACGGGTGTTAGGAGTGAGACTGTATTTATTCCAAGGACAATTCAAGCATGAAATATGTTTGCCTCTTGGCCATCAAAAAAGGCAAAAAAATAATAACCAAACGCTTAGCTATCCACATGCCAAGCTGATTCATGGAAGCAGAAAGAGGAAATATCGAAATATCATAAATCAAGCTTCAGTTTTCAAGTTTTAACCAAAAATCAGGCTATATCACGCCTTAAGGTCTGCCAAGGAAGCCTATTTCCCGTTATTCAATTTTCATTTTTCGGCTTTCTTAAGAATCTTAAGAATTTTGAACGAAGAAGGGTAAAATAGGAAGTATCGTTTATATATTACCGTTAAAAGTAATGATGTTAGCACGTTATCCGTGTTAATGTAAATTGATTTGGAATGGAGGTTGATTTGCATGCCTGTATGTCCTTATTGTGGTGCGACCGTTCCTGACGGCGCAATTGCTTGTGGTAAATGTGGAGCTTCTTTAGTTTCTTCACAGCCTCAGACGTCTACACCGTTTCAGTCTCAACCGAATTCATCTGACTCATCTTCGAGTTCTGGTTCTACTTCATGGTCAGGCGGAAATTATGATTCGCAATTGTCAACACGGCTCCAAAAAGCTTTGAGAAGAAACGAGTTATTGAGCTACGCGATCGTTGGTTTATCAGTGATCCTGATCGTTTTGTTATTTATTTGATGCTGAAGAATGGAAAATTGCTCAGTTGAATGGAGGAATGAAAAATGGAAAATTCCTTGGAAAAAACGGTTAGAAGATTAGAAACGACAAATAAGATACTCACTGTCGCAGTCATTGTCTTGGTTATTTTCATAATTCTGGTTTTATAATCAGACACCGCAGTGCCAAGAACAGCCGAGCTTTCTGCAAAAAGCTAGCTTTGGCAAGCTTACTCGTTTTCATTTTTGAGAATTGGTGACAAAATCATCGTTTCTTATGGTGAGCAAAAGAAAATGACTCGGAGATCAAAAGATTTCCTTTGAAGATCAATCGTTGATTAATTGGAAGCTTTCCGCAGAAATTCATTTTCGTGCTTAGGTATCATGACTCCTTCAAGCCTGTTCAATTTGTCCATAAAGTCTTGCGCGGTTTTCTGATGCTTGAGGCGACCAATAACTAAATAGAAAAATGAAGAGATAGATGGGTAACTTAGTCATCCGAAAAACTCGCTGTTAATTGAACTTCGGGCACTTTATGGCTATGAAATCTAAATCTTGTCTAGGTTGAATTCTTTGTGGATGGCTCGAACTACCGCTGTGCCGTCTTTTTCTTTGACAACGAATGAGATGTTTAGTTCTGAGCTGCCTTGTGCAATCATGCGGATGTTTATGCCTTTTTTGGCGACTGTGGTGAAGATTTTTGAGGCTACGCCTAAGGTTCCTTTCATGTTGGCGCCCATAACAGCTATTACGGCAACGTCGTCTTCAGCTGAAACTTCGCTGACTAAGCCGCCTCTGTCTAACAGTGCAATTTCAAGGTTGCTAATAGCCCTGCCTAAAAGCTCTCGGCGGATAATCATTGAGATGTTAGCTTCCGAAGCAGCGGTGGAAATCATCATAACGTTAATGTTGTTTTTGCCTAAAACATCAAACACTTTAGCGTAACTTCCAGGCGCGCCCACCATTCCTGCGCCATTAACGTTTAGCATGGCAACCTCTTTTATCATTGCTACGGCTTTCACAACTTCCGTTGCTTTAGCGTAGGGTTCTTTGGTTATTAATGTGCCAGGATTTTCTGGGTGGAAAATGTTGCGTATCCTCACTGGGATGTTTTCTTTGATTACTGGTTCTAAAGCGCGTGGATGCATGGCTTTTGCACCAAAAATCGCCATTTCTGCGGCTTCTTGATAGCTGAGTTGTGGTAACATTTTGGCTGAGGGAACTATTTTTGGATCAGTAGTCATTATGCCATCCACATCTGTCCATATCCAGACTTCATCAACGCCTAATGCAACACCTAAAATCGTGGCTGTATAATCGGACCCGCCGCGCCCGACCGTGGTCACTATTCCATCTTGGTTAGCAGCAATGTATCCTGTTACAACTGGGATCACGCCTTTCTCAATCAGTGGCGCGAGCCTTTCGCGGATTAGGTGGGTGGTGAAGTTCATGAGCGGGTCTGCTTCGCCAAAGTTGGAGTCCGTCACTATGCCTGCTTCTTTGCCTGTGAAGAATTGCGTTTCGAACTTGAGGTCTTTTATGGCGCCCCAAACGATGGGTGTAGATAACCGTTCGCCAAAGGATAAAACGTAATCTTTAGATTTCGGCGTAAGCTCGCCAACATAGCATATGCCTGTTAGAACCTTCTCCAGCTCAGCGATGGTCTTCTCAGTGATTTGCGTTACTTCCTTTTGTATTTGCTTGCTGGTTATAGCCGTTGAAATCGCTGCCAAATGATTACCCAACAGCTCTTTAGTGAACGCTTGAATGTGTTTTTCATCGCTTTTTTTGGCCTGCTCAGCAATCTCTAGGAGCTCATTTGTGACACCTGCTAACGCCGAAACCACTACAGCAACTCTGCAATCATTTTTAGCATTTAGGGTAACTAAATCGGCTACATGACGAATGTTTTCGCCTGTGGCTACGCTGGTCCCACCGAACTTCATCACTATTTTCTTCATTTTTACTTCTCCGAATTATTGCTTAGCAGTCGATTTGCTAACTTATGTCTTATATCTAAGAGGTCTCTTAAAACTGCACTGGCAGTCTCCATTCCACCTGCCCCTCGACCGACAATTGTCTCTTCGCCAGCAAATTCTGAAACGAAAGTTACTGCGTTAAGAACCCCGCTTACGCATAATGGGTTATTTTTTGCTATTTCCATTGGTTTGACGGTTGGTTTGTCGCCGTCGATTGATCCGATAAGCTTGATTGTATTACCTCTCTTAGCAGCTTCATCAAGCGCCTGCAAGGACACGTCACGAATTCCCTTTATGTCCACGTTTTTTAGCGTTAATTTCTTGTTCATTATCCAGTTCGCCATGATAACTACTTTGCAGGCTGTATCTAACCCGTCAACATCCATAGAAGGATCAGTTTCGGCATAACCCAGCTTCTGGGCACTTGAAAGTGCTTGCTGAAAGGTTACGTGTTTTTCAGCCATTTCTGTCAGAATGTAGTTGGTTGTGCCGTTTAGTATACCTCGTATAGCAAGTATTTTGTCGCCTGCAAGACACTTCTTGGCAAACTCCAACATGGGTGTTCCACCGCCGACGGTACCGCTGAACCGCAGATAAACCTGGTTATAATCAGCTAACTCTGTCAGGGCAGGCATGGCTAAGGCTAGTGGTCCTTTGTTGGTGGTGACCACGTGCTTTCCCGTTTTGAATGCTTTAGTAATGTGCGATAATGCTGGTTCACCGTTCTTCACGTTGGTGGGTGTGGCTTCAACCACCACTTCAGCTTCAACCGACTCAATAACGTCCAACGCAGACATTTTAGGGTGACCAAACTCTGTGTCTTCTGACACTGAACCCTTTTTCTTCAGCGCTTCCAACTTCGCTAGGCTTAAGCCTCTTGGGTTTATGGCTGCACCATCTTTATCGACGACAGCAACGATTTTTGGGTTAAAACCGTAATCCTTGACGGTTTCAGCGTGCCTACGCTGCAGAATACTGGTTAAGCCCTGCCCCACCACGCCGTAGCCAATCAGGATAATCCTCATCTTCATGTCTCACCTTGCGAGAATAGGTGCTCTTTGCGCTTTTAAACCCAAAGCCTGCTCTATAGCAAATATGTCAGCATCAACTTCTATTGGTTTTTCACATTGCTTGATTGCCGTGTCCGGATCCTTGAGCCCGTGGCCCGTGGTTACGCAGACTACTCGCTCATCCTTGCCGATAACGCCGTTCTTAACAAGCTTCATCAGCCCAGCAATGGAAGATGCACTCGCAGGCTCCACAAAAATGCCCTCAATTCGTGCAAGCAATTTCTGGGCATCCAAAATTTCCTCATCGGTAACGGTTTCAGCGGTTCCATGTGATTCGCGGATGGCGTTTACGGCTTTTTTCCAGCTTACTGGAGCGCCGATTCGGATGGCTGTGGCGACGGTTTCAGGTTTCTCGACGGGGATGATTTGGTTGCTATTAGTTTTGATTGCTTGCGCTATGGGTGCGGAGCCAGCGGCTTGTATGCCTGTCATTTTTGGCAGTGTTTTTATGAAGCCGAGTTTGTGGAATTCGGTTAAGCCTTTCCAGATGGCGCTTATGTTCCCAGCGTTGCCAACGGGCACAATGATTCTGTCAAGTGCCTCATTGTTTAGTTGCTCGCAAATTTCATAACCCAAAGATTTCTGTCCTTCAATACGAAACGGGTTAATCGAATTAAGAAGGTAAATACTTTTGTGCTTCTCAGCCAGTTTAAGCACGAATTCTAAGGCTTGATCAAAGTTGCCGCGGACCTGCAAAACTTTGGCGCCGTGAATCATCGCTTGCGCCAATTTTCCATAAGCAATCTTACCAGAAGGAATAAGAACAGTGCAGTTGATTCCTGCCCTTGCTGCGTAAGCGGCTAAGCTTGCGGAAGTGTTGCCTGTTGAAGCGCAGATTACATGCCTCGCGCCGAGCTCAACGGCTTTTGTGACGCCCACGGTCATGCCTCGGTCTTTAAAGCTGCCTGTGGGGTTTTCGCCCTCATTCTTAACGTACAGTTGTTTTAGTCCTAGTTCGTCGCCTAAGCGTTGGGAACGGTGCAGCCCCGTGCCGCCTTCGTTTAGCGTGACTATATGTGCGGCTTCGTGGATGGGCATGAAGTCGCGGTATCGCCAAACGGATAAGGGCTTTGTTTTCCAGTCGCTGCTTTTGAGGGTTTCGGCTAACTCTTTAAAGTCGAATTTTATTTCAAGGATGTCTCCGCATTTCTCGCAGAAATAAATAATCTCATCAATATCATATTTTGCTTTGCAGTTTATGCATTCTTGATGTGTCATGATTTCATCTTCATTGGATAAACGCCTTTTCATGGCATGGTAACGCAAGCTGTAGCTGAAATATCACCTGTGGCATTATTAATTTTGTTGTTCCCATGCACTTCTTAACCTACCATACTAGACAAAACCTCATAGGTTTTTAGGCTGTCTTTTTTCTCAACCACAATTATAGTTTCCGTCCAACAGGAAATGAACTCAACAATGTTCACGTTCTGTTCTGCCAGCAATGTGGCCAGGAACGCGACAACCCCCGGCGTTACCTCCAGTTCCTCAGGTGAATGGACAACGATCATGGTGCAGTTATCATGTTTAACGAGAGCACTTATGCGTTCAGGCAAATCGCTTCTATCAAGCAGGTAAACGAATTTATCCATTAAATCCACTTTCATACCAGTTTTCGAGTTAATTTCTTTACCAGTTATCATGACGGATTTTCGGTCATAAACGGCTATGCCGCTTCGTTTCAGGAGTTGGAGTACTTTTTCTTCTCTTTTCTGCTTGTGCTTTCGCAGTTCTCCTGAATAGCGGCGTAAGGCGGCTTTTATGGCACTTACGTCATCGGTTTTCAAATCTTTTTGTATTTGTCTTGATAACTCGCTTAGGTTTACTATGCCTTTTTCTAGAGCTTCCAGCAGGTATGGTTTGTTTCGCAGGTGATTTCTTACATTTTGAGCTATTGTCATAATAGCTACTGATTGTATCAAATGGCACATTTAAATTTTATTAAGTAACAAAAAAGTCACAATGTTTAAAAATACAGCATTGAAGGTTAGGGGAATAATTCACAGCAAAAAATGGGGGAGCAAAAAAATAACAGAAAAAATCGTGTTAGCATATTCAGGCGGATTAGACACATCCGTATTAATCAAGTACCTCCAAGAAAAATACAACGCACAAGTAATAACCGTAACCGTAGATGTTGGCCAACAAGAAGACCTCAAAGCGGCTGAGGAAAAAGCCAAAAAACTCGGAGTTCTCAAACATTTTTCAATCGATGCAAAAGACGAATTTGCAAAAGACTACATTTTCCCCGCCATAAAAGCCAACGCTCTGTACGAGGGGAAGTATCCGATAAGCACAAGCCTTTCACGACCACTGATCGCGTCAAAGATGGTTGAAGTTGCCGAAAAAGAAGGCGCCACAGCCCTAGCGCACGGCTGCACAGGAAGAGGCAACGACCAAGTACGCTTTGACGTGACACTTGGCTCCTTAGCACCAGACAAAAAAATAATCGCGCCCGTACGCGAGTGGGGCATGACACGCGAAGAAGAAATCGCTTACGCAAAAACCAAAGGCATCCCCGTCTCCGATGCAGCTAAAAAGTACAGCATAGACGCCAGCGTTTGGGGAAGAGCAATCGAATGCGGGCTGCTTGAAGACGCAAGCCAAGCGCCGCCTGAAGACGCTTACGAATGGACGGTTTCAGCTGAAAAGGCACCAAACACGCCAGAACTGGTCACCTTAAAATTTGAGGGTGGTGTGCCAGTGGCCGTTAACAATGAAAGCATGAAGCCACTTGAACTTATAGAAACGATGAATAAAATCGCTGGCAAACATGGCGTTGGACGAATAGACCATATTGAAGACCGCCTAGTCGGCATAAAATCTAGGGAAGTTTATGAGTGCCCAGCTGCCACAGCCATTTTGGAAGCTCACAAGGACCTTGAAAAGATGGTGATGACACGGCATGAAGTCCTGTTCAAGCAGCAAATCGATGCTCAGTGGGTATTTTTAGCTTACGCTGGCTTATGGGTTGATCCGCTCAAAGATGACCTTGATGCTTTCATCAACAAGTCCCAAGAAAACGTCACTGGAGAAGTCAAACTTAAACTCTATAAGGGCAGTTTGCAAGTTATCGGACGCTCATCGCCAATGTCGCTCTACGACAAAAACCTAGCTAATTACAACATCAAAACTACGTTCAACCAGTCCTACTCTAAAGGCTTCATTGAACTGTGGGGACTCCAGACAAGAATGTACAATGCTCTTAAAAAGTCAGGCAAAAAAGCGGCTGAGAAAACCAAGAAAGCCGGAGTAAATGGTGAGTAAGCTGGAGGGCGAGTAAGTGTCAAAGATACTGCATGGCGGACGGCTAACGTCTGTGCGTGAAGATGTTGCTAAGTTTACTTCTTCACGAAAAGATGATGAGCGCTTAGCCATGGCTGTAGTTGACATCAACAAAGCCCACGTTGTCATGCTGATGGAGCAGAAAATAATACAGCGGCAAGATGGAGCAAAAATCCTAAAAGCTCTTTCCAGGTTGTCCAACGTTAAGCTTGACCCTTCTGCTGAAGACGTTCATATGGCAGTTGAAGAAGCAGTTCTCCAAGAAACTGGACCTGAAGTCGGCGGCAACCTGCACATCGCAAAAAGCAGAAACGACCAAGTCACAACCGCCATCCGCATGCAACTCCGAAATGAACTCGTTGAATTGATGCTTAAGGTTTTGAAGATGCAGGAAAGCCTCCTAGACACAGCCAGCAAACACCTCGACACGGTTATTTTGGAATATACTCACCTGCAAGCTGCGCAGCCCGTCACATTTGCACACTACTTGCTATCACATGTTCAAGGGTTAGAGCGTGATTTAGAGAGACTTCGGGGCGCTTATGAACGGGTTAACCTGTGCCCTCTCGGTTCTGGAGCATTAGCAACAACAAGTTTCCCAATAAACCGTAAAAGAACTGCTGAACTCTTAGGCTTCAACGCAGTGTTGGAGAATTCGATTGATGCTGTTGGCAGCCGAGACTTCATACTTGAAACCCAAGCCGCACTAACGTTGCTTGCAGTGAATTTAAGCCGCTTAGCTGAGGATCTGATAATTTGGAGCTCATCAGAGTTCGGCACAGTCGAGTTGCCAGACGATTTTACATCAACAAGCAGCATCATGCCGCAAAAAAAGAATCCAGAAGTGCTTGAAGTTATCCGTGCAAGAGCCAGCTATGCGCTCGGCGATTTTGTGGCTTCGGCTGCTGCCCTAAAGAGTCTACCAACAACGTATAATCTTGATTTCCAAGAGGTAACGCCGAAACTTTGGGCTTCAATAGACAACTTAGCCAGCTCACTGAGCATATTCTCACAGCTTGTGCCTAACTTGAAAGTGTCAACAAACGTTGAAAGTAAAGCTGGAGCAGGCTTTGTAGGCGCAACGGAATTTGCTAACATGCTTGTGCGCAAATACAATGTTGCTTTCCGAACCTCGCACAAGATAGTTGGCGCTCTTGTCAAGTCGCTGATTGATTCAAAGCAAACTTTAGTGGATGCGACGCCTGAACTCCTGCAAAAGGTAGCTCAGCAAGCGGTTGGAATCAAATTAATGGTTAAGAAACAGGACATGGTTGAATGCACAAATCCACGCAAAATAATCGAAACATATAAAGTACAAGGCGGTCCTTCACCCGTCAAGGTTGAAAGAGCCATCACAGCACGAAAAAAGAACATGGTAAGTTCCAAAAACAACATATCTAAACTCAAACAGAACCTTGCAAACGCAGAAGGCACCCTCAACTCCATCGTAGAATCTTACTCTCTTTCAAACTCTCCATTAAACGTAAGACTTAAAAATCCAAACTTATAGGTAGAATAGGGCTTTGGTCCCACAACATAGCACGTTCAACAAAAATAAAAAAGCGATTCTGCTTCTTGAAGACGGAACGTCATTTATCGGTAACGGTTTTGGAGCAACAGGAAAAATCTCAGGCGAAGTAGTATTCTCAACTCAAATGGTTGGTTATCCAGAAGCGCTTACTGATCCATCGTATAAAGGTCAAGTTTTAACCCTGACTTACCCGCTTGTAGGCAACTATGGCGTTCCATCAAACGAATTAAACCTAGGCCTTCCGCTCTATTTCGAGTCAGACCACATTCAAGTACAAGGCTTAGTAATTCACGAGTTATGCCATGAACCGTATCATTGGGCGTCAACAAGAACCCTAGACAAGTGGCTATTAGACGAAGGCGTCCCAGGAATATACGGCGTTGACACCAGACGCTTAACAAAGAAACTTAGAACCCACGGTGTCATGCTGGGGATTTTGCAGGTTTTCGACGCCAATGAAGAGCCTAATTTGGATGCTCTCTTAAAGAACGGCAAAGACATTGCTGACCCTAACTTGACTGATTTGGTTAAGGAAGTTTCAGTGAAAATGCCAGTCCAATACAATGTTGGAGGCAAAAAAACCGTTGTCCTACTTGACTGCGGAGCCAAATACAGCATCATCCGAAACCTGCTTAAACGAGGCATAAACGTTGTACGCGTGCCCTATGACACTTCAGCCAGCGAAGTCATGGCTTACAATCCTGACGGTGTTTTCTTAAGCAACGGTCCAGGAGACCCTAAGAAATGCGTGAAAACAATCGAGTGTGTCCGCGAAGTGGTTGATAAGGTTCCATTTATGGGCATTTGCCTTGGCGCCCAAATACTGGCGCTGGCGTTGGGCGGAGATACTTATAAGTTAAAGTTTGGTCACCGAGCCCAAAACCAACCAGCCCTAGACCTCAACAGCAGACGTTGCTATATTACAACTCAAAATCACGGTTACGCTGTAGACATAGAATCCCTGAAGAGAACGCCGTTGGAAACTTGGTTCATAAACGCCAACGACAAAACCACTGAAGGCATCAAACACAAAAACAAACCAGTCTTTGCTGTACAATGGCACCCGGAAGCCTCGCCAGGACCATACGATACTGAATTGCTGTTTGATAAGTTTGCAAAGATGTTGGAGGTTACTTAAGCGTGCCAAAGTTTGACTGGATAAAGAAAGTGCTGGTTCTTGGCAGCGGCGCCATAAAAATCGGTGAAGCAGCCGAATTTGATTACTCGGGAAGCCAATGCCTTAAAGCTCTGCGTGAAGAAGGCATAGAAAGCGTCTTGGTTAATCCTAACATTGCCACTATTCAGACTGACCCGCGGTTGTCGGGAAAAGTGTATCTTCTTCCAGTCACACCTGAATATGTCGAGAAAGTTATTGAAAAAGAACGCCCCGACGGCATCCTGTTGGGCTTCGGTGGACAAACCGCATTAAACTGCGGTTTGGAACTTGAGAAAAAAGGCATCCTGCAAAAGTACAATGTTAAGGTTTTAGGTACACCAGTTCATGCGATAGAGGATACGGGCGACCGTGAACGTTTCCGGCAAGCAATGCTCAAAGCAGGTGTGCCTCCATTAAAAAGCAAGTCCGCAACAAGTGTCAAGCAAACTTTGGAAGTTGCTGACGAGATTGGTTATCCAATCATGATTAGGGTTGCGTATACTCTTGGCGGCAAAGGTGCAGGCGTAGCTCACAACCCTGAAGAATTAAAGGACATAGCAACCCGTGGTTTAGCCCAAAGCCGAATAAGCCAAATCCTCATTGAAGAGTACGTTGGACACTGGAAAGAGGTCGAATATGAAGTCATGCGCGACTACGCAGACAACTGCTTAACCGTCTGCAACATGGAAAACTTCGACCCTATGGGTGTCCACACCGGAGACTCAATAGTTGTAGCTCCCTCGCAAACCCTATCAAATCGTGAATATCACCTTATTCGGTCAACTTCAATAAATGCTATACGCAGCTTAGGCATTGTTGGCGAATGCAACATCCAATGGGCATTGAATGCGAAATCAGAAGAGTACCGTGTAATCGAAGTTAATTCACGCATGTCCCGAAGTTCGGCTCTCGCAAGCAAAGTAACCGGTTACCCCTTAGCTTACATAGCAACAAAACTAACCTTGGGCTATTTGCTTCCAGAGCTCATAAACAAAGTAACAGAAGTCACCACAGCATGCTTTGAACCAGCCTTAGACTACATAACCGTGAAAATTCCACGCTGGGACCTACAGAAATTCAAAAACGCCGACCGCCACATTGGTCCGCAGATGCGTTCAGTTGGGGAAGTGATGGCTATTGGACGCTGCTTTGAAGAGGCGTTGCAGAAAGCCGTGCGCATGTTGGACACTGGCAAGATAGGTTTAGTTTGCAACCCTGAAGATTCAGAGCCTGAGCCTGAAGAGAGAATACGTGATGTGCTTGCGAACCCGACTGACGAAAGGCTCTACACGATTGTTAAAGCGTTAAAAATGGGCATACCCATCGCGGAAATCTACCGCTTAAGCGGTGTTGACCCATTCTTCCTGCACAAGATTCAAAATATTATTAACATGGAAGCAGATCTGCGGCAGCTAAACCTTGCAGAGGGCTCGGCAGCGGAAGTCATTCGTGAAGCCAAACGCATAGGCTTCTCAGATGAGCAAATCGCCAAGTGTCAATGCACCGATGAATCTACAATTAGAACATTTAGAAAAAGCGCAAACATTCTGCCAGTAGTTAAGCAGATAGATACGTTGGCAGCTGAATGGCCAGCGAAAACAAACTATCTCTACCTGACTTACGGTGGAGACGAAGACGACATTGAATTAACAAGCAACAAAAGCAAAGTTATCGTGTTAGGCGCAGGCGTCTTCAGAATAGGCTCAAGCGTAGAGTTTGACTGGTGCGGCGTCAACACAATTTGGGCGCTCAAGAAGAACGGCATTCAAGAAGCAATAATGGTTAACTACAACCCAGAAACAGTCTCCACAGACTACGACGTTTCAGATAAACTGTACTTTGAAGAACTCACAAACGAACGCATCTTGGACATTTATGAGAAAGAGAACCCGCTTGGCGTCATCACCAGTGTCGGCGGTCAAATTCCAAACAATTTAGCAATGGGCCTCTCTAATGCTGGAGTAAAACTGCTGGGTACTTCTGCTGAAAACGTGGATTTGGCTGAGGACCGCTCAAAATTCAGCGCGCTTCTAGACCAACTCCAAATTTCTCAGCCAAGCTGGAGTAAACTTCTATCAATTAGCGAGGCAAAACGGTTTGCAGAGAAAATCGGTTATCCAGTTATTGTGCGACCCAGCTACGTGCTGTCTGGTTCAGCGATGCGTGTAGCTTACAATGAGGAGTCACTGGAGAATTTTCTCAAGTTAGCGGCGAAGGTTTCACGTGATCACCCGGTAGTTATTAGCAAATTCATAAATCGTGCTAAAGAAGTTGAGGTAGACGGCGTTTCTGACGGCGAAACTGTTTTAATTGGCGCTATAATGGAGCATGTTGAAAACGCTGGCGTCCACAGCGGCGACGCAACCATGACCATCCCGCCTCAAGCATTAAAGGTTGAGGTTCAGAAGAAAATTGAGGATTGCACACTAAGAATAGTTAAAGCTCTCAAAATTCACGGACCTTACAATATCCAATACCTTGTTAAAGATGACGTAGTTAATGTCATTGAATGCAATTTGCGGGCATCACGTTCAATGCCGTTTGTCAGCAAAACACGCGGAATAAACCTCATTGACCTCGCCACTTTGGCCATGCTAGGCAAAAAAATTGACGGCATTAAACTGTCACCAATGACTGTTGCACCTCACGTTGGTGTTAAGGTGCCACAGTTCAGCTTTATGCGCTTAAGCGGTGCTGACCCAGTTCTCGGAGTTGAAATGCTCAGCACTGGTGAGGTGGCATGTTTAGGCGAAAACTTCTCAGACGCCTTCTTCAAGGCATTGCAGTCTGCAGAATTCAACATTCCACCAAATGACGGTGCAGTATTCATAAGTGTTGGTGGCGATGAAGAACGTAAAAAACGGGTTGTGCCGATAGCTAAAGCTTTTGCTGATATGGGCGTCAAAATCTACGCAACTGCACACACCGCTAAAGTGCTCAACGAAGCGGGCGTTAATGCTACTATGCTCCATAAGGTTAAGGAAGCTGAAGCTAACCCTAACATTTTGGATTATTTGCAAGAACGCAAAATCGACTTAGTGATTAACGTGCCCATAGCTAATAGGCAGAATAGTTTCTCAGACATTTTAACTGACGGCTACATCATCCGGCGCAAAGCAGTAGAATTTAACGTGCCAGTGATTACGAACTTGCAGTTGGCAGCTGCGTTGGTGGAAGTGTTAAAGCAGAGGGGCCAAAATGGCACCTCAATCCGTTCATTAAACGAATACATGGATGACTTGCCCTGGAAACTCTGGTAAACCAATGAATAGTTGCGCAAAAAATATTAACGTGCGATACCTTTTCGATTGGCATTAAGGTAAGGCTAATTGTCCAAACCGACTAAAACTCGCAGCGTAGAAGAGATTAACGAGAAAATCTGCAAAGGCAATGTTCAAGTTTTAACCGCTGAAGAAATGAAAAAACTAGTTGAAAGCAGCGGCGTCGAAGTTGCCTTTAAAGAGGTTGATGTGGTTACAACAGGAACTTTTGGCGCTATGTGTTCATCAGGCGCCGTTATTAACCTTGGGCACTCAGACCCGCCGATTAAAATTGAGCACGCATGGATTAACGATGTTGAAGTTTGCCATCCTGGCGCAGCGGTAGACCTGTTTATTGGAGCAACTAACATGTCAGAAAAGCACCCCTTCGAATATGGCGGCGGACACGTAATCCAAGACCTTGTAGCAGGCAAAGAGGTTGAACTCCGCGCCACAGCTTACGGGACTGACTGTTACCCAAGAACTCAGCTTAAAACAAACATAACAAAGGACGATTTAAACCAGTTTTACCTCCTGAACTTCCGCAACTGCTACCAACGCTACAACTGCGCAGTTAACACAAGCGACGAAACCATTTACACTTACATGAGCAAACTCTTGCCCAGACTGCGAAACGCCACGTTTTCTGGGGCAGGCGAATTAAACCCGCTCATGAACGACCCAGATTACGAAACAATTGGCATGGGCACAAGGATTTTCCTTGGCGGAGCGCAGGGCTACGTTATTGGTGAGGGAACGCAGCATAGCCCCAAAAACCTAAACGGCACCTTGATGGTGAAAGGGGATGCCAAGAAGATGTCACCTGAATTCTTGCAGGGCGCTTCCTTCACGCGGTATGGCACTTCAATGTATGTTGGTTTAGGCGTTCCCATTCCGATCTTGAATGAAGGCTTAGCGAAGAAGACAGCGATTCGTGACAGCGAAATCATGACAGACGTGGTCGATTACAGCGTACCGCGTAGAGACCGCCCGAAGCTAAGGCAAGTGAGCTATAAAGAGCTAAAGTCTGGCTCAATAATGATTAATGATAAGAAAGTCAGGGTCAGCTCCTTGTCTAGCCTAAAGATGGCTAAGAAAGTCTCACAGACACTGAAGTCTTGGATTGAGGAAGGCACGTTTTTCTTAACTTCGCCTGTTGAGCGGTTGCCCACTGACAGCGTGTTTAAGCCTATGAGGCAGACTCAGGAAATCCCATTCGTCGTCAGCGTTATGCATCCAGCGGTCACATGTACCGAGAACGAGGAGATACGTGCTATTGCCGAGCGGATTGTTACTAAATCGGTTAACCACATCGTTGTTGTTGATGGCGCTGGGAAGCTGCGGGGAATAGTTACTTCGTGGGATATCACTCGAGCTATGGCTGAAGGCAAAAAAGCGTTAGCCGATATAGAAACGCATAACGTGGTGACTGCCAAACCTGATGAACCGTTGGAGATTGCTTCTAAACGGATGGCTCAGCATAATATTTCAGCGCTGCCTGTGATTGATATAGACAAGAAAGTGCTGGGCATAGTTACCTCTGAAGATGTGTCTAAACTGTTAGGACGGTAAAACGCATGGTGAGACTTCTCTTAAGGTTCTCTGAAGAACAAGTACCTCAACCAATAACTAGCCAAGTAATTCTCGAGTACAAAGTGCCAATCGCCATTTTAGTAGCCCACATAAACTCGAAGGGCGGCGAAATACTTGCTGAAGTTCCAGATGAGGCACAAGAAAAAATAATAAATGCCTTCCGAAAAAGAGGCGTTAGTGTTACTGTACCAAAACTTATCGAAGTTGATGCAGAGAAATGTTTTAGTTGCGGCTCCTGTGTGGCTCTTTGCCCTGTGGAAGCCATAAGCATAGATAAAGATTTATCAGTAGAGTTCGATAAGGAAAAATGCGTTGGCAGCACCTGCAGCATCTGCGTAGACGCGTGCCCAGCCAGAGCAATAAAATCAGTTAAACAAACTAACTCTGAGCAACCAGCGAATAACAGGAAAAAATAAAAGTTGACCAGAAACCTGTTCAAAGAAAACTTCACCCTAAAAGAAACACAATGCACAATAATTTCAGATAAACAGCAAGCCATCCACGCAGCCATAGAATCAATCAAACGCAACAGGCAAGAACTCGAAATTTACATCAGAGCAAACCCCAAATTCTTGTACACGCTAAAACCAATCCCTGCACCAGAAAAACCTCTTGTGGCTAAACTGATGGCTTTAGCTGCAGAAAAAGCAGGCGTTGGACCCATGGCAGCCGTCGCTGGAGTCATAGCGGACTTAGCAGTAAACGACATGACCCGTGAAGGCTGTGAAGTAGCTGTTGTGGAAGACGGCGGAGAAATCTCAGCAATATCAAACACGCCCGTTGACGTGGCAGTTGCCGCTGGAGACGAGCCCCTATCAAAACGGTTCGGCTTTCGGCTAACAGAATTCCCAATCGGCATCGCCACCAGTTCAGGACGATTTAGCCACGCGTTAAGTTTTGGTGATGCGGAGGCAGCAACGGTTTTCTGCAAAAACGCCTCCTTAGCCGATGCAGTAGCCACAGCAGTAGGCAACGTTGTTAAAGGCGAAAACGCAGAAGCCGCGATTAAAGCGGGAATCGGCAAAGGATTATCGATTGAAGGTGTGGAAGGCGTACTCATAATCTATAAAGGTCAAGTGGGTACTGCAGGCAAAATCCCACAAATAATCAAAGTGGAACCATAAAAATAAGCAAAATACAGCTTACCAAAAAATACCTGCACTGGGAGGAATAACATAATAGTCAATAATTTTAATAAGCGATGCCATAAGTGTACCATATTAAGTGAGGTTTTCTTTGTCATCTCTGAAGGAGGTTTAAGGGTGGAGTCTGCTGAAAAAATAAGAGAGGCGCTGGGTATAGAAATGGAAGCAGTTGGAGTGAAATACACCGATGAGTCCCCTATAGCCAAGCTGGCTGAGGGCCAATATACCGTGTGTGATGGCATTCTAGAGGCTGCTGGCGGCAAAGTGATAATGCTCTCCAAGGAGACCTGCTCTTGCCCCGGAGGAAAGAGCATTATTGGGCTTACTGAAAGAAGAGAAGTACCGCTTAAGCTGCTTGTTGAAGGGGAGAAGCTGTGGTGCGATGTTAAGACGGCGACGAGGTCGTTCATTGAATCGGAGAAGATTGCTAAACCACCTCTCGGTATTGCCAGCAAGGTCTATCTATATCCAGTTAGCAAAAACATTTTCATGCCTGATTTAATCATCTTCCTTGTAAATGCAGAACAGGTATCAAGACTTATTACGCTGGCTCAGTTCTGGGATGGCAAGACCCCGTCATTTGAGATGAAGGGATCGCTTTGCTGGAGCAGCATAACCTACCCGGTTGTGTCAGGTAACTTCAACGTTACTGCCGGTGATATAAGCGCAAGGAGGATGGTGAGATGGGACAAGAATATAATGTTCGCCTCAGTTCCGATAGAGAAAATACAGGGAATTGCCGATGCCATAGATAAAAGCACGGCTGGAACAGCTAAGCCATCTAGCCAGTTCATCAAAATGACCGAAAGGATGATGCCAGCGAAAAAATAACGTAGGACACGTGAAATTGGAGCCCAAGGTCTAATTGCTTTGGTTACACAAAATAGTGAATTCATAGTCTCTCTATCGGCTGATGATCTTTGCAAACACAGATTTTTTATATTGGGGCTTCCAGCTTCTATTGAAGGTCAGGATACACGCCTTTAGGGTCTCCGAGGTAGCGAGTTTTTTAGCCGTACAGATAGCTGGTCTCCTTTGACGAGGAAACTTAAGATACATCGGAAACCTGTGGGGCTATGTTTTCGTTGCCTTTGAAGACTTGTTCAGAAGAGCTCAGAGTTTCCTCAACCAGAGTGTAGAGTTCATCCAGAAGCGAAGCCAACTTTTCGCCTTTAGCAGTCAGGAAATAGGTTTTAGGCATTTTTCTCGTGAACACTAGCTTCTTTCCCTTCAGTCCTCTCAGGTACTTGTAGGTTGTCCTCGTGGTAAATCCTGTTTTTTCGGCGAGTTTCTGGGCAGAAATTCCGTTGTCAGGTATGTCGCTGTAAACCTTGCTCTCGGTGGAGGAAACCGTTTCCTTTGCAGGGTCGCGTTTTGATCTGAAGAAGAATATGTAATCTCTTTCTTTGGGTGTTTCTACGAGGTTCACCGCTTTCAGTCTCCTTAGGATTCGCGAGACGATCTTTTGGGAGACAAGCCCGTTTATGTCTTCAAAGGTTTTGGGTCCGCTGAGCAATGCTTTGAGTACAGTTTCTTCGTAGCACTCGGAATGAGCCGGCAGAAAGTTCACTATGTTAGCTGAACCTTCGATCAATTCTGTGAGTCTGCCACCGAACGTTGTCGCGTAGTACCGGTCTTGAGCCTCGACGGCAAGCCCAACTTCTAGCAATGGATGCAAGTACTCTTCAACTATGGTGTCTTGACTGTGTGAGTGGCCCATCTTTCTGAGGTCTTGTTGAATCTTGCGCACTGTATAGTGGCCTTTAGCAATCGTCATAAGAATGTGCAGGCGCGTGTCGTTTTTCAGTACGTTCATCAGGTCTTTCATGAAGTCTGGGTTTTCCATGGTCTTGTGGAGTCTTCTAAGCTCGTTCTTCAACTTCCAGGTTTTGCAGCGTGAGATGCATTCAAGCGGAGTTAGTGGGGTGCACTTCTGGCATTTCTCATCTAAGATTCTGAGCATTACTGCGAAATCACGATTTTTTTCCACGCTTCCAGCAGTTGCCAGTACGTTTTGAGCCTTCATATGGCTTTTACCTTTTCGGCGACGAGAAATAGTGTACATTTGCTACAATTCCTCTGAGCAGAGATTTTTTAGGAAAAGATAGGATGTTTTAGCTACTGAGTTAATTGTTGAAGAGCAGCACCGCATTTGCTTGTGTGCCCGTTGCGTTGGTTGTTTCATCCCCCATCATGGTGTTGATGAGGTTTGCGCTGCTGAACGGGAATCTTTCTAATACGTTGAGTGCTGCGTTCTGTCCTCGGCTTAGTGCGTGCAATATGAAATTGTTCGGTAATATACCGTAGCATTCATGAGAATATAATGTTGTCCTATTAGAAAAATTGCATTTCGCATCCTATTGCTGCCCATTATTAGTTTTGACATTTTATTCTGGGAGTTTGCGAACGCGAACATGACGGCGCCAACGCCAAGAACAACACTGCAACTACAGTAGCTATGCCAAAATCCTTCTTCTTCACATCACCCGCAAAAACTGTAAACACACGCTTATTAAACGGTTTTTCAAAATTATACCCAACTCCGTTCCTAATCTAATTTTGCGCTGCGTTCAGATTAGAAAGTGATAATTACTGTGGAAAACCAAGAGTAGAATGCCTCAAATGTGGGAGAAACAATGGTCATCATGAAAGTCGGAGACAGCATAATGGGCTGTTTTGGATTAAAGATGGGCGGTTCCAAAGCATCAGATACATACCGCGAAAAAGCAAACTCTAATCAAAAATCCATTTTTATAATGGCATGGTCGCGCGCTGCCTTGTCCCTTTATTATTTGAAAAATGTTGAGGAGACTGTTTTGTCTGGTCTTTTGGTGTTTTCTGCTGCTTCTCTGTTCAGTGTGCGCAGTGTACATACTTATTTTAGCACTTAAGTGACCAGGCAAAACACCCTTAAATTTGATAGAAAGAAATTCAAGAACCCGATAGGTATCCCCATGCTTCCCGACTTCGCCCGTAAACTTGGCTATTACCTCATGATCTACGTTGACGCCCATTAATTCTAATTCTCAGTGAGAAACATATACATGAATATCATGCTCAAAACAAAAGCAATAATTCCCAGTCCGATAAACGTGAAAAACGGTACATAATTAAGGAACAAGCTGTCTAACCGAACGTGATCGATGACTATTCTTGCAACAATATACAACCAAAAAAGAAAAGTGTATAACCAGAGTGTAGCGAACAACGCTTTCTTTTTCCTAATAATCTAACCTCCAACATTAGCAATCGTAGACAAGACCTACTTTGCATTCATCCACATTAAAGAACATTCCCCAATTTTTATCCTCATCGAAGCTGATCAGGTTGCCAGATGGCAAGCTCCCCGATCAATCTTGGTAACTTGCTTGTGTCAGCAGACGCTGCTTAACTCCTAAGCTTGGACTAAACTCATTTGATACGAAACCCCTCTTCTCAAAATAAGCTTTTCAATTTCGGGATAAACCAGCGCGCCTTTAAAACGAGAAAACCCTTAGTCATCATGAAAACTCTTAAATTATACAATTCCTAAGTGAACTGCAAGGTCTCTTTCATGTCATCAAACACTAAAGCGCTTGAAATCCAAAGCTATGACGATAAAGAAAAAATCTTTCTTGTAAAATCGCCCAGCGGAAACGTCGTGAAGGTTCAAGATACCTTTGCAGAAATGTTCCCGCTTTGGGTAGGAAGAGTTTTAATTACCGCTCAAAACGAAAAATGGGCACAAATCGCGGCAAGTTTAACTACGGGTTTTGCCACAAGCGTAATTGAAGCGACTGCGGAAGCAGCAATCGAACGAACTGTTCCAGCAGACCAGACACCTGACAAACGACCTGGAATACTTATTCAAATTTATAATCGTGACCGCTTTGAACTCAAGCACCAGCTCATGCAGCGTATTGGCCAATGCACCCTGACTTGTCCTACAACCGCAGCTTTCAACGGGTTAGTTGGCAAACGAACATTAGATGTTGGCAACAGCCTACGATACTTCGGCGATGGTTTCCAGAAAAAAGCCATGGTTGGAGGAAGAAAATGTTGGAAAATCCCCGTTATGGAAGGCAACTTCATCGTTGAAAACGGTTTTGGCGCTATGGAAGCAGTTGCAGGCGGCAACTTTATGATTTTCGCAGAAACCCAGCAAGCGGGCCTCGCCGCTGCTGAAGCAGCAGCAGACGCAATCCGCGCAAATGCTCCTGACGTAATCATGCAGTTTCCAGGTGGAGTTTGTCGTGCAGGAAGCAAAGCTGGTTCACTTAAATACAAACTGAAGGCTTCAACTAACCATCCTTACTGCCCAACCTTGCGTGATCTTGTGCCTGATACCGTTGTTCCAGAAGGCGTGACTTGTGTTTATGAAATTGTTATGAACGGCTTGTCATTGGACGCTGTCAAAAAGGGCATGAAAGAGGGTGTAACCGCTGCAATCGGCGTGCCTGGCGTTGTTAAGATTTCGTCGGGTAACTATGGTGGGAAGCTGGGTCCTTTCAAGGCTTTCCTTAGAGACGCTATAGGTGCACCAGCTCCAGAGCCAGTGCAGACACCGCCAGCTAAGCCAAAAGCCTAAATCTTCCTTTTTTAAGTCGGAACTTTTATTTGATTCCTTTTAACGTTAGTTATCCGATTAAAGATAGATTTAGTGAAGTTATTTGAGTACAGCGAAAAAATCGTCCCTTGAACTATTCAGGCTAAGAAAAACACTTAACGCCCTAGCCAGCAAAGAGGGCAGCCACACGGAACTGATCACTGTTTATGTTCCGCCGGGCAAACAAATCAGCGATGCCTTAAACCTTCTGCGTAACGAATATGGAACAGCCAGCAACATCAAATCCAACGTTACACGCAAAAACGTTCTAGACGCAATCACTAAAGCTCAGCAGAAACTCAAGCTCTTCAAGGATCCAGGCGAAAAGGGCATAGTGATTTTTACTGGTGCTCTTCTGCAGGAAGGTGGTGCGCCAGGTACTGAACGCATGGAATCCTACGTGATTGTTCCGCCTGAGTCTATCAGGATTTTTCTTTATCGTTGTGATTCACGGTTCCACACTGAGTATCTGCAGGAGATGCTGCGGGAGAAAGAAACCTACGGCATTCTGCTGGTGGACGCCAATAACGCTACCATTGCAACCCTGCAGGGCAAACGACTGGAAATTGTTAGGGAAATGCACTCTGGGGTTACAGGTAAAACTAAGGCAGGTGGGCAATCAGCTAGGCGATATGAACGCTTAAGGGACATGCAGCTAAACGAGTATTTTACCCGAGTAGGCGTGCACGCAAACGAAACTTTCCTGCCTATTGACACGTTAAAAGGCATTATTCTAGGCGGACCTGGACCGACAAAATACGATTTCGAGAAAGGCGACTACCTCAACTACCAACTGAAAGATAAGATTCTTGATGTCGTTGACACTGCTTACGTGGAAGAGCAAGGCGTTAAAGAAGTGGTGGCTAAAGCGCCTGAAATCATGCGCAAAGTCCGCTATATCGAAGAGAAAGAAATCATGCAGAAATTCCTCTACGAAGTTGGCCATGACACTGGAATGATAACTTACGGCGAAGCAGAAGTGAGGCGGCTTCTGCAGGCAGGAGCAGTCCGCTTGCTCCTCATGTCTGAGAGCCTGGATTTGGTTCGTGTCACGGTTAAATGCAGCGCCTGCGGCTACGAAGAACAACACACCCTCAAAAGCCAAGAAGTAACCAGTTTCGAGCAAAGCTTAGTCGGGAAACCCTGCCCAAAATGCAACGCGCCATCCATGACAGCTGTGGAGAAAAAAGATGCCATAGATGATTTAGCTGAACTGGCGGAAATGTCAAACACGGATGTAGAGATAATTTCAACTGAGACGGAAGAGGGCCAAATGCTGAAAAACGCTTTCGGCGGCATCGCTGCAATGCTCAGATTCAAACAACAGCAAAACTAAACCTCTGACGTAGCAGCTGGTTTTTTTGCCTGTGAAATTGCTTGTAAAAATGATATCTCTTCCCTTTTCTGGTGTTTGTGTTTTAGGTTGCTTTTTTGGGGCAGGGTTTAAATCTTGGTTTTTCTATGGGTATTTTTGGGAATTTAAGGGTAATTGAGGGTAAAAAAGGGTAAAGTAACATGCCTCTAACCGAGATTACATCGTTCAAGGCGAAATTGGAAAACCGAAACCGCATCCAAATTCCAAACCTTCTACGCTGGCGCTACAAAATGGAGCAAGGCGAACTCCTAAAAGCAAACGTAAGAGTATTCGGCTCCGAAAACTACGAAGAAGAAATCTTCCTCACCAAAATGACCCGCGACGGCCGCCTAACAATCCCAAAACTAACCATGAATGTCTTCAAGCAAAGAGAAGAAAAAAACATGACAGGATGCATTCTTGAAGTGACAATTAGCCCTGCAGGAGGCTCCAATGACGCTTTGCCCCCTGAAAATGCTGAAACAAAAATGCTTGACAAAATTAAGGATATCAGGAGAAACTTGGGCAATACAAACACTTAATCTCTTCCTGAGTGTAGTCTAGCTTAATGTGCGCTGTAGGTGGAGGTTACGTCTTGGAATGAGCCGTCTTCAAACGCGTAAATTCTAACAGTTGACCCAATGTATGGTCCCCAGTCCCAGCTCAGGTACCGTGACGGGTCGTTCCACACTTTATCTGAGGGATCCACGTGAACCCAGCTTCCGTTGTAGTAGTCTTCCGCCCAAACATGTATGAACGTCCAGCTTGACATGTCAACAGCGACTACCAGCCTGCTCTGGTAGCCAAGCGCAAGGCACGCAGAAACATAAACTATGCTCCATTGCAGGCAAATGCCCTCGCCGCTTGCCAGAATTTGGAATGGATCCTCATACGAGCCTGATGGGTCACTGGCAAACGTTAACTTGCTTGATTCCCAAGCGAAAAGATCAGTCTGGTTGTAGCTTGGGTTAAGAAGCGCTGCCATTTTGGCTTTGGTTTGGCTTGAATTCAAATTTTTCATTACTCCCAAGTAGTTAGCTGCAAGAGTTTGAAAACCTGCTGGCATGCTGTTCAGCTCGTTATTCAACTCGTTGTTCGCTTGCTTGCTGCTGCTTGCAGGATACCAAAAATACGCAACCGTACACAGCATCGCAATAAGAAGCGCAACCGAGGCAACCACTATCCACCTTGTGGTCTGCCTATGTCTCTTTGTCGGGCGAGCCTTCACGGCTGGATTCATGCGTCTTATTATGCATTCATTTTGCGTAAAAACGTTATCCTTACTTAACTTTTTTTTGTTTTTCAAATGGAACTCAGAAAGCCAATAAATTTGTTTCTTTTTAGTACGCTTTGCGGCAAGATGTTTATATTCCATCTTAGCCATGTTTTTGCAGGCGTTGTCAATGGTTGAAGAGTGGAAAGAGCGAATAACAGTTGATCCGGGGATTTTGGTGGGAAAACCCATCATAAAAGGCACAAGAATCGCTGTTGAATTCATCCTTGACTTACTTGCCAACGGCTGGACAACTGAGAATATACTGAAAAATTATCCGCAGCTTAAGCAAGAAGATATCTTCGCCGTTCTGAAGTATGCAACCGAGATACTGACAGAAGAGAAGGTTTACCAGCTTCCTTGATGCAGTTTACCTCTAGTCTGCTCGATCCGACAGCTACCCAGAAGAGTTCCCCGCAAAAATGACCAGCGACGGCCGCCTAATAATCCCAAAACTAACCATGAAAGTCCTCGAGGAAAGAGAACCAAAAACTCACAGGCACCATCTAGAAGTCACAATAAGCCCAACAGAAACCCAAATGAAGCGCTTGTTTGGTTTAAAAGGGATATTTCGGTTCTCGTAATATATCCTGTTGTGTAAATCAACATTTGCAAAATCAGTTCATTTTATTTTGATTCTCTATTTTCCTTTTTTCAATGGAGCTAAAAGTTTTAACGTTACTTCAAAAAGTTGGGGCCAGCTACATAGGCTCGTTCAACCCATGCTTCTGCCTTGTCAGCTTTTACTCTAGCGGCGCCTTGTCTGCTGGTTTTTCCGCTTATTGCTACCGGGTTGCTGAACCGTCTAGCTTCGATTACTATACGCTCGCCTTTTATGGCATCGTTTTCTTTTGCATGATAATTCAAGAATGGCTTGGACATAGCCTGTTATCGGCTCTCTTGGATTTTGCCTTCTCTTTCTAAGTCAACAAAAACTTGACGGACAGTTTCATACCTCAAACCTAATGCGTCCGCGACATCACTGGGGTACACTTGTTTTTTATTCTTGAAATACTTCTTTAGGTACGCCTCTATCAGGACTTTGGTTTCTTCCAATGGCGCTTCCTTTTCTTCGACGTGTTCTATGGTGACCATTGCTTATGCCCCTCAAACTCTACAGCTAAATAATAAAAGATGCAAGTATTAAAGATTAATTACGTAAATTTTTCTTTTTTATGCTAGCTCTGTGAAGCAGTTTTACTATATTTAGCAGGCATGCCTAAGGGCTTTCCTTGTGGAGAAGGTGTTCAATTTCTTTTCTTTCCACGTTTTTTATGAGTAGCTTTTTCTGTCTTGAGGTTGCTCCAAAGACTATTTCGACTTTTGTGTGCAAAAGCTTGGTGAATTCCTTTATTATTTCCGTGTTTACTTTGCCTTTAACTGGTTCCTCGGTGCAATGGACGATGATTTCGTCGCCATCACATTCTATTTGGCATTTAGGAGAGTTTGGTTTTACAAAAATTGAGATGATGACGCCGTCTTTGGTTTGGATGATGCTCATGCGGTTATGCACTCGGCTGCTTGTGCTTTGCTGCTCTGCAGTGCCCAGCTAAACTTGTTTCTCAAGGTTTTGGGGTAGAATTTTTCTATGTCGAACTTGACTTTTTTTGCCCATTTCACGTAAGCCGTCGGGTCAATGTACGATTTCAGCGATGTGCCCAAGTTGTACTCTTTGGTTAGCTTTGTCAATTCAATATCAAGCTTAGCTTTCTCTATTCTGGTCTCGAGCGATTGGGTTTTTTTGCCTGCAGCCTTTTTTACTTCAAGCTGCTGCTCAAGTGCTTTGAGGTTGGCTTCTTTTTTGGCTAAGCGCTGGTCAAAGGTTGGCGGAATCTTTCTCTTGTGGTTTGCCACTTCAGCAACTTTATAATTAGCCATTTTTGCAGCGTAAGTCTTTTTGTAGTCTGGGTCATCCTTTACTATTCCGCTTTTTTCGAGTTCTTCTCTAACTGTTTTTGTGCATCTCCAAGTGCGGAAAACTTTAGCGGTTAATTTGGGCATTTTCTCGGAGAGGAAACGTGAAACCTTTTTGGAGTCGACGCCTTCGAAGAGGTATTCTTTGCTTGTTTCCATGTAGTGTTGGATGTTTCGGATGACTTCTGGTGGGGCTTTGACGTTTTTTATCCATCTGACGCTGTCTTTGCCGAGGAAGTCGAAGTGTATGGTGTCGCCTTCTATTTTGATGTGCTCTGCCCGAAGCGTTATGGCGCCTACTGTGTCGGCTTCACCTGGGTCTTTTTCGTCGCCAACCCTCATGTTCGGCTCTAAAATAAGCCACGACACAGTTGCAACCTTGCGTCTTGCATCATCTTCATCGTTGAGGTTTTTGAGGATGTGCTGTTCAATTGCCTTAATTTGTTTGCCTAAGGTTTCGGCTTTCTGGAACTTCTCTTTCTCACGGTTCTGTTTAAGGAAGGCTGTATCGGAGAACCAGACGTACTTGATTTTGCCTGTTAGCTTGTCTTCCCATTTAGCCACGTACATCTTGTCAGGTTCCCAAACCACACCTTTCCAATGTCCCGATGGAACAGGTGCATCAGGCGGAAGGTTTAGAATTATGTCTTCTTCATTTGGGCCGTCTTTCCATTTTCCACGCTGCGGATGGTCACCGCGACCGGCAAAAAGGCATGACGGCTCTGAAGTCCAGTTGGCAATCTCAAGTTTTTGTCCGTCAACTTCGGCGTAACCATATTTTTCTTTGAATTCTAAGCGTTTAGCTTTGCGCTCTTCAGCTTGCTGCTTTTTCACTTCTTTGGTTAATGCTTCTTTTTTTGCTTTTTCCTGGTTAACGAAGTTAATAATTTGCGTAAAGTCAATTTCTTCACTGAGCGGGTGGTTTCCGTTGTTTAATGTTGCAAGGGCATCTAAGCTGGTTAAGTATTTTGAACAGAAAGCATCCAAGAAACTTGCTGAAGGGTTATCTTTTTTCAGTTGCCCAAGGAATTCCCGCATAAAATTCTTCTTAAAAACATTATCTGGCGGAGACACGGTTGACAATGATTTTCTTATCCATGCAACCGCCATCTGCTCACTTTTAGGCGTCAGCTTTACCGTCTGACCGTTAAGCTTTATGCTGAAGCCTTTGTAATCGTAAACTGGAACGAATATGCCGTTATGCTTCAAACTTTTCATAACGTGTCTCATTCACTAAACCTCAATTACCAATGGCAAACGACTTTTCACAGTTTAAGCCTTTGCCAAATATTTAACTATGCATGTTTTTTGCTTTTCGCTGTTAAGGCTGCAACTTTCTATTACCTCTTTCCGAGGCTTAAAAACATTAAGCAATAATTTCAGGTAATTACTGGAAGAAAAGCGTCTTTTGCTTTTTCGCAGCCCGATCACTTTGAAGCTTCTTATAAACCGCCTCAACATTTTTTCTCTCAACATACCCCTTATGCGGACGGAAACCGCCGGAAAACCCGCCTGGAATATGCATAAGTTCATGAATCAAAGTTCTTTCCTTGTCCTCATTAGACATTTTATCATAGATCTCCGAAATAACTTCAATAGTGTATGAGGGCGGAAGGTTTAGGACACCTTGCCAAATCTTGCCTAAACCGTGAATTCGTGCGATTGTGCGTCTGGCTTTGGAGCCTTTGCTTCTTACGCAGAAAACGAATTGTGGAACAACATGGTAGAACTCGCATTCTTCTGCCAACTGGTCTACTTGCTTTTTGATTTCTGGGGCTTCAAAGTATTTTATAGGCACGGTCCTCACTCTCTCCTAATGGCATGTATAGCAATGTTTGGGTTTAAAAGTTACGTGCCTCTTTGAAGTATTTTCTTGAGCTCCATCCAGAAAGTTGCTACAAACGCGGCAACGATAACTACTACCCAATCCGTTTCGGTTAAGCTTGTTATTCTAAGCGCGACTGCTATACCAGGCACGTTTGTTGCAATCACCAGTGTACCTATGGCCATTAATGCCCAAAGCACCATGACCTTGTTTGAAAGAACACCAAGCTTTGAAAGTGGCTCTTTGTCGGACCGGAGGTTTAAGGCTAACAGTATGTGGCCTAGCATCCATGTGGCGAAAGCTACGGTCTGCGCATGCATCAGAGCGGATGGGATTGGGTTTCCATACCATGTAAACAGGTAAGTTGCCGTCACCGCGGCGAACAAGCTTACTGCGCCTAAGGCTAGGCTTGTAAGCATGCTCTTGTTGATGAATTTCTCGTTTGGGTTGTTCGGCGGCTTATTCATTATGCCTGCTTCTCCTGGTTCAGCGACGAAGGTGGCGGATGCAGCTAAATCCATGAATAATTCAAGCACTATGATTTGTATGGGTGCCAAGGGAAGAGGAATGCCCAGTATGATTGGGACAAGGAAAATGGAGACTAAAGCTACTTTGCAGGCTAAATAGTAGCGAACACCTTTCCTTAAGTTGCTGTAGAGTTTCCGTCCTTCTTTAACTGCGGTTTGTATAGTGGCAAAATTGTCATCAGTTAAAATCATATCCGCCGTTTCTTTAGCAACATCGGTTCCGCGGATGCCCATTGCAATGCCTATATGTGCTTCTTTGAGGGCTGGAGCATCGTTTATTCCGTCACCCGTGACAGCTACGACTTCGCCGTTCTCCTTTAAGAGCCGAACCAACCGCAGTTTATCTTCAGGAGTAACTCGCGCGAAAACATCAGTGTTCCTTAACGCTTTCTTTAAGTCATCGTCACTCATCTTTGAGATTTCAATGCCAGTTAACACGTTAACGCTGTTTATTCCAACCTGAAAAGCGATGGCTTTGGCGGTTTCTGGGTGGTCTCCAGTAATCATTATGACTCTTATGCCGGCTTGTTGGCATGTGCGGATGGCTCCTTTGACTTCTTTTCTTGGCGGATCAATGAAGCCTAAAATGCCGACAAAAACGATATCCCTTTCAAGATTTTGCTTGTCAAACGCTGAATCAGCATTTAACCTGCGGTAACCAAAACCGAGTAGGCGTTCACCCGAATGGGCCATTTGCGCCATGACTCTACTTATTTCGTTTCTTATGGCATCATTGAGCGGGGTTTCTTCACCTTTAACTAAGATTTTTGTAGAGTTAGCCAAGACTCTTTCAGGGGCACCACTGGATAAGACCACAAGGGAATTACCATATTGGTAGATGTAGGAAGCGAGTTTTCGTTTAACATCAAAGCTTAACTCGTCTTTTAGAACCCAATCTTTCGATATATTCTGAGTATCAATACCATCCTGTTTAATGCGTTCCAGAATTGCCTGAGCCATAGGATTGCCCAGAACCGTGTTGCTTTCCATGTTTCCGATGGCGTCGCTTGCTAAAAACGCGGTTTTTAATGCTGCTTTCTCATTTTCCTTAAAATCTTGGCTCTTGCGGATTGCCCCGTCAAAGTAGAGATGTTCTAGTCGCATTTTGTTTTCTGTTAAAGTGCCGGTTTTATCTGTGGCTATGACTGTTACGTTTCCAAGGGTTTCGGCTGCTCGTAAACGTTTCACGATAGCGCCTTTTTTGGATAACGCGTAGCCGCCAACGCCCAAAACCATGGTGATAATGATGGGCAGTTCCTCAGGGATAACAACAAAAGCCAACGATAACCCGTAAAGCACTGCTTCTGCTGGATTAGGCTGTATATGTCTAAGGTAACTTAAAACTGGAATAAGAATGCTGAAGAAAAGAGCAATCCACACTAGCGTTTTAGAAAGCTGCTTCATAGCCAGCTGAAGGCTTGTTTTGGGTTCCTTTGCAGCTTTAGTTATGCCTGCAACTCTTCCAAGCTCCGTGTTTATTCCGGTTGCAGTTACTAGAGCTTTGGCTCTTCCTCGAGTGGTTATTGTTCCAGCGAAAAGCATGTTTGTTTGCTCTGTGATTCTGGTTTCGCTTGGCAACGTCGCTGTGGCATCTTTCGCTACTGGGAACGACTCACCCGTTAATGAGGACTCATCAACTTCTAGTCCAAAGGCTTCAAGTAATCTCGCATCTGCAGGGACTCTTTGACCAGTTTTTAAAAGTAAAATGTCGCCTGGAACAAGAAAATCCGTTTGGGTCTCTTTTGGTTGCCCATCTCTAAGTACTAGTGCAGTCGGTGGCGCCAGCTGCCTTAGCGAAGCGATTGAGCGTTTGGCTCTATATTCATTCCAAACTTCAGCTAAAACAAGGATTATTATTACAACAATTATTGTTAGGGCATCCTCTAAATTGCCCAACACGCTGTAGAGTACTCCTATAGCGATAAGCAGAAGAATCATGGGTTCAGTTACTTCTTCCCTGAAAATGCTCAAAAAACGAATTTCCCTTTGCTGAACAAAGGAGTTTTTTCCATACTTGTTTAGCCGCTGTGCTGCTTCTTGCTCGGTTAAGCCTTTATCAGGATCCACATCTAATTGATGGATTAATTCTTCTGTTTCTCGTGAATGCCACTGGCTCATCCGCGCAGCACCTTGAACCAATTTAAATTTCGCATAATTGGGAACTTGCGATTAGAAGGGAATTAGCCCTAAAAAGATTGCGTAGATAATCGCTAGAATTAATAGCGCTCGTTATTTCCATTTTTCACTGTTTATGTTACGGGTTAAGCTTTGCCTTAATCGAAAAACAACGCTTTAATATAAAAAACATGGTTTAATACTTAATAAAAAACCAAAAATACGCAATGAATCCGCATAGCTATAGCAAAAATAGGAAACTATTTTTCACAACCGATACTGCGCTAATTATGCGGTTCTATTAGCTCTTCAGGTGTTTTGTCAAAGGTTTTAACCTTCGGCTGCAAGAGCTACTGGTTCGCATCGACTCTTAGGATTAGGCATTTGTCGTTCCTTTACCATTGCTTCACTTGCGAACCCGTCAGGCTTGAACCTCAAGCCTCGCTGGACAATATTGTAGGCTGCGTTCTCATCTCTGTCCATAAGACGATTACAGTGCGAACAGTAGACGTTCCTCTCTGCACATTCGGTTATAGGTGAACCACATGTCGAACAGACTGAGGAAGTCTTCTGAGGCTTAACGTAAATTACTGGGATTCCTTCCCAAGCTGCTTTATACTCAATTTGCCTTTGAAGCTCATAAAAGCTCCAACTGTTAAGCCTTGAACGGTACTCTTTGCCTTGCCCATTTCCTTTCCGATAAAGCTTGCGTATGCCCTTTAGGTCTTCCATAACTATGCCCTGTTTAGTGGCGACGGCTTGTTGTACAATTACTTTGCTGACAAGGTGAAGTCGTTGATTAACTCTGTTGCTCTGTTTCTCGCCATATTTGCCGAAAACCTTCTTTATAATTCTAGAATCATTCCGTTTAAAATGAGATTTCACCGTTCTATAGACAGCTTTGATTCTTGAGGCTTCTGAAAGATCATAAACCTGTGTTTGCCCGTTTAGAGTAGCGGTTGTTACATTATCGAGGTTGCGATCTATTCCAATTAGCCCCATGAAGGGCATCTTGTTCGCAGTTTCTTTCGAAAAAGCTATTGATAATGTGCAAGCATTCAAAGAAACGCTTCTAACGGCATAGCTCGAAATAACAGTTTTCGTATGCTTATTCAAAGGAATGTATATGCCTTTGTTGCGTTTGCCGACTAATCTTAGGTTTTGCCCCATGATTCTGAAACCGTAGCAGTCTGTTAACATTCTTTTGGTTGCAAACGGTTTTTTCGCTTGTGGATGCTGTTTGAGGGTTTTTTTGTAGTTGCTGATTATTCCGACTGCTTTGCTGATAGCTGTTAAGCGATAGTATGTTGGAACATTGTATCTTGCAAGTTGATGATACGCTTTCTTGTTGAGTGATTGTTTAGAGGTGACGTTTTCTGCTATCCCTATGCGTATGCAGTCGTTGAGCATTTTTCTAAAATCGTCTATTAAATGGAGGATTTCAGGCGTTGGAACATAGTTTTGTTTTACTGCCTTAATTGCTAGCACAGCTATTACGCAAGCATTTTGTCTATTTAACAATTATATAAGAACCCGAACATTAACTAGTAAAAACAGCCACTCAAGCGTTAACGGTACCAATTATGCAAAACTTTATTACAGCGCCAAACGTTTTGGATTCTAAAAAGGTAGAAGTAAATTGAAATTCGGCACATACATGTTTGAAGCAAAGAAAGTTTCAGGCTTCGACTTTGACCTTTTCCGCGTGAAACCAGAAGTAGGCAGACGATTACCACCACAACCTGACATGCATAGCAACATTGCGATTTTCGGAGACAACGTTACTGCTCGTAATCATCCAGATTGGATTTCACAATCAGACCTAGGTCCTGCATGGAGAACAAACGACAACTTCAATGTTCGCTGGGACATTCTCTGTGCAACCCAACCAGAACACCGCGCAGAACAACTAGATTACATCGAAGACGTCGCTAGGAAAAGCCCAGGAATATGGCTAAACAGCATCCACTTCGCAGACCATGGACACTGCGTATGCCCGCGTTGTAAGGAACTCCATGAAAAAAGCGGCTTAAGCTGGTATGAATGGCGAAGAAAAGAAATCACCGATTACATGGCGCAAGTAAGCGAACGAGTACGCGACCGAGCCAAGAAAAAATTTGTCATCGGTGTTCTTCCAGACCCAGTTACCAACTATGAACGTTTCGGAGTTAACTTTGATGATCTGGCCCCGCTCACAGACGAATTCCTCGTAGTCATGTTCAGCAAAAACTACGCTACACCGTGGTATTGGGAAATGCTCACCCGTAACTTCAAGAAACTCTTAAAAGACGTACCTCTCAACATTGCATTGTACGTTATCGGTCCAGGCGACGACCCAAGAGAAACGCCAACCACAAGTGAACTCTTAACAGTATCAGTCCGCATGGCACGCGCAGGAGTAGACAATATTCTTTACTTAACCGACAAAGCAAAGCAAATGCAGGATTTCCAGAAAGCTGCAGTAGCTCAGACTGATGTTCGAGAGCGTTTGAAGAGCTATGGTGGCAAACAAGGCCAAGAAGTTCTTGACTTAGTTACAAGCTGGGAAAAGATCGTAGAATAAGCCTCATAAAAACCGTTACATTGCAGGCATGAGTGGTGTAAAACCACCAGGCTGCCCTTTTTATTAAAACTTGACGAGAATACTGCAACCGTTAGGTTGCAGATGAATCGGCAGTAGGTTCTTTTGCTAACTCGCTAAGTGTGTTTCCTAGACGGCAGGTTGCGTCTACCGTCTAGGAGGTGACAC